>OBXM01000006.1_pt1 | contig 275081 bp, 227 predicted proteins | sample 1538141 | NCBI WGS metagenome assembly OBXM01 (sample SAMEA2580153, study PRJEB22360) | human gut metagenome | biome: human gut; feature: human-associated habitat; material: faeces | place: Denmark | collected 2008/2010 | reverse complement strand
GACTTTCATTACTATTTGTGCCGCCGACTTGGCGGTGGAATGGAGATTTTTATGAATGAAACAATGAAACCATCAACCGGGCGGAGACTGGAACTATTTGTCCGGCATCTTAAGGAGAGGAACCTGTCCGCCAACACCATCTGCGTTTACCGCTGTGCAGTCGAGCAGTTTTACCGGATGTATCCTCAGATGACAGCCCGGAACCTGCAGCTGTACAAGGTGTACCTTTTGGAGCATTACAAGCCTCAGACGGTAAATCTTCGGATCCGAGCATTAAACTGTTTCCTGCAGGATAAGGAAATGAACGCGGATCCGGTACCTATGATACGGATTCAGCAGAAAACCTATCTGGATAAGATTATCAGCCAGGCGGATTATGAGTATCTGAAACGGCGTCTGGCAGAGGACGAAGAGCTGGTGTATTATTTTGTGATTCGGATGATCACCGCTACCGGAGTGCGCGTCAGTGAACTGGTGACTTTTCAGGTGGAGGACGTGCACCAGGGATATAAGGATATCTATTCCAAGGGAGATAAGATGCGAAGGGTGTATATTCCTTCCCGTTTAAAGGAGGAGCTTTTAAAATGGCCGGAGTTTGCCGCACGCAAAAGCAGAGCGCTGTTTCTGAACCGGTTTGGCGCGCCGGTCACACCATCCGGCGTGAGGACACGGCTTAAGACCTTTGCCGCACGGTACGGACTGGATCCGGAAGTAATGTATCCTCACTCCTTCAGGCACCGGTTTGCAAAAAATTTTATTGAAGCCTGCGGAGATATTGCCTTTCTGTCGGATCTTCTGGGGCATGAAAGCATCGAGACGACCCGAATCTATCTGAGACGAAGCAGTGCGGAGCAGTACCGGATTGTAAATAAGGTGGTTGACTGGTGAAAGGATGGGATGAAGCTATGAAAAATACGGATGAGAAAACCATATCGGCTGTACAGGAACTGGAATGGTTCCGGGAGGTACTTTTGGGGAAGGGAGCCTCTGAAAATACAGTGCGGGTATATCTAGCTTCGGTGCGGCGGTTTTATGAGAGCCATGAAGAGGTGACGGTTGAGGCACTGCAGGCATATAAAAAGGAGCTTCTTAAGGAATGTCGGCCTTCCACCGTCAATACCAGAATCTATGGAATGAATCAATATGTGAAGGCATTAAGGCACTGCCGGAAGGAATGCCAGGAAACCGTATTCGATCCCCCAAACGCAGCGTGCACGGTTCCTGCGGATTTTAAGCTGCCTGCGGTGAAAAGGCAGCAGAAACCATTTCTCAATAATGTAATCTCAAAGAGGGATTATGAAAAGCTGAAACGGGGACTGCGAAAGGATCAGGATCTGTTCTGGTATTTTGTTGTCCGTTTTCTGGGCGCGACCGGAGCCAGAGTCAGCGAACTGGTACAGATCAAGGCGGAGCATATCGCCGTGGGATGTATGGATCTTTATTCAAAAGGCGGAAAAATACGGCGGATCTATTTTCCTGAGACGCTTTGTAAAGAAATGGCTGCATGGCTCAACCAGAGAGGGATGGTTTCAGGATATGTGTTTACCAACCGGAGGGGAAAACCTATCTCTCCCCGGGGCATCAGCGCCCAGCTTAAGGTACTGGCAAAACGATACCGGATCCGGCCGGAAACGGTGTATCCCCATTCCTTCCGTCACCGGTATGCGAAGAACTTTCTGTCCAGATTTAACGATATTTCTCTGCTGGCTGACCTGATGGGCCATGACAGCATCGAAACTACAAGAGTGTATCTGACCCGGTCGTCCCAGGAGCAGCAGGCGGTGATCGACCGGGTGGTGACATGGTAAGACAGTTGATTTTTTTTCATAAAACGGGTATTATACTACTGTTTAAACGTTAGAAGAATTTTTTACTGCGAGGATGGATCTGTATGTATGAATATACCTGGTATCAATGGCTTTGTTTTTTTTATCTCTACTGCTTTTTCGGATGGATCTTTGAATCCTCCTATGTGTCTTTAAAGGAAAAACGGCTGGTAAACCGAGGCTTTCTGAGGCTTCCCATGCTCCCTCTGTACGGAACCGGGGCGGTGATGATGCTGTGGGTGTCTCTTCCAGTGCAGGATAATCTGCTGTTTGTGTATCTGTCGGGCGTGGCGGCGGCTACGGCCCTGGAGTATGTGACGGGCTGGGGGATGGAACGGCTGTTTAAGGTGAAATACTGGGATTACAGCAGCCAGAAGTTTAATCTGAACGGATATATCTGTCTCACCTCTTCGATCGCCTGGGGATTTCTGACACTGTTTCTCACTGAGGTGATCCACAAGCCCATCGAACACTGGGTATTAGGACTTTCAGAGCAGACAGCGATAATTGTGGTATCCGCAGTGACCCTGTGTTTTGTCTATGATACGGTGCAGTCTGTGCGGGCAGCTCTCAGCCTTGCAAAGGTTCTGGATGCGATGACCCGTATGCGGACGGAGTTAGAGGATATCCAGGTACAGATGGCGCTCCTGCGGGATGAGACCGGTCAGAGGCTGGAAGATGTAAAGGAAGAGGCGGCTCAAAAACTAGAAAGCGTCAGGACAGAGGCAGCTACCGTAGCCGGATGGCTGGTAGGCGAAGCTGCAGAGCGCGCCGCCAGTCTGAGGGACGGAGCCGTGGAACGGGCCTCCAGTCTGAAGGACGGAGCTGCGGAACGGGCCGCCAGTCTGAGAGACGGAGCCGTGGAGCAGGCGGCATTTCTGAAAGACGAAGCCCTGTTCTGTGCCCAGCAGTTCAAAACTGGTACAGCAAAAAAAGCAATGCGCCTGAAGGATGAGGCCATGCTCTACAAAGACACCGGTGAAGAACGGATCCGGGAGCTGTCAAGGCGGGTGGCTGAATTAGCGCGCAAACGTCAGCATCTGGCCCTGCATATGGATTTTTACCGAAAGGGAATCCTGCGCGGCAATCCCACCGCTTCGTCTGTGCGGTTCGGGGCTGCTCTTAAGGAGCTTCGGCAGATTGCAGAGAAACGGAAAAGAAAATAATATTTGAAAAAGGTCCTGAAACCGGTCTGACAGAACCGGCATCAGGGCCTTTTTTATTTACACAACTGTTCAGGACGGCAAAAATACAGGTGCAGGAACAGGCGTTAGGCTCGCTTACAAGCATGATTTTGCACCTGTTTTCACATCAAAGGAATCTCCGATGCTTTCTGAATGACCATAGACATTCAAGAAGAAGTGCCATCTGGAATCGTTACACTTTTATCTGCTTTTGTTTTTCCGTATTGGAATTACATCATCTTATCTACCATGGCCATAACGGCTGCACCCAGGTCAGCTTCCCTGTGGTCTGCATCTTCCAGAGAGGTTCCCTTGACACCGAAGTAGAATTTGATCTTAGGTTCTGTGCCGGAAGGCCTCACACAGATCCATGCGCCGTCCTCCAGGTCATAGTAAAGCACATTGGAGGATGGAAGGCCGGTTGGCTTTACCTCTCCAGATGCCATGTCCTTGACGGTATCCAGCTTATAATCTCTTGCAGACACTACCTTGCAGCCTCCGACTTCGGCGGGCGTATTGTTTCTCAGTGTCTCCATGATGGATTGGATCTTTGCCAGACCCTCAATGCCGGATAAACCGATGGACTTAACAGAATCCTTGTAGTAGCCGTATTTCTCATACATGGCTGTCATAGCATCCCACAGAGTCATGCCCTTCTGCTTATAATAGGCAGCCGCCTCGCAGAGCGCGGCTGTGGCGGAAATAGCGTCTTTATCACGGGCATATGTGCCGATGAGACAGCCATAGCTTTCTTCCATTCCAAAGAGATATGTTCCGGTCCCGGATGTCTCATTTTTAAGAATCTGCTTTCCGATCCACTTAAAGCCGGTGAGAACCTCGATCAGCTCTGTGCCGTAGGCTTTCGCTACCGCATCGATCAGGTTGGTGGATACAATAGATTTTACCACCTGTCCATCTGCCGGGATCTTTCCTGCGGCCTTCTTCTGGCTGAGAACGTATTCGCACAGCAGGGAGCCTGACATATTTCCAGTCAGCGGGATGTATTCTCCCGATTTTGTATCTTTTACATATACACCCAGGCGGTCGGCATCAGGATCCGTTGCCAGGACAAGGTCAGCATTTTTCTCTTTTGCCAGCTTTAATCCCAATTCAAAAGCTTCCGCTGCCTCTGGATTTGGATAGCTTACAGTGGGGAAATCGCCGTCAGGAAGCTCTTGCTCAGGAACTACATACACATGGGTAAAGCCGATCTCCTTCATCACTCTTCTGGCAGGAATGTTGCCGGTGCCGTGGAGGGGAGTATATACAATGGTGATCTCGTCCTGCATCTCATCAATGGCCTTCTGGTTTACTACCTGGGCCTTTACCTGCGCAATGTATTTGTCGTCAATCTCTTTTCCGATAACCTCATATCTGCCTGCGGCAATGGCGGAAGCTTCGTCAGTGGTCTTTACGCTGGAGAGATCCTCGATGGCCAGAACCTCTTCGGTCACGCCTTTATCGTGAGGAGGCGTAAACTGCGCACCGTCCTCCCAGTATACCTTATAGCCATTGTACTCCGGCGGATTGTGGCTGGCAGTAATGTTGATGCCGGCTGCACAGCCCAGCTCCCGCACAGCAAAGGAGAGTTCCGGTGTAGGACGGAGAGACTCAAATTTGTATGCCTTGATGCCGTTGGCCGCCAGAGTCATAGCTGCCTCCATGGCAAATTCGGGAGACATATGGCGGGAGTCATATGCAATGGCTACTCCCTTATCGGCAGCCCCCTGCTTGATGATATAGTTTGCCAGTCCCTGGGTGGCGCGTCTTATCACATAGATATTCATGCGGTTGATACCAGCCCCAATAATACCCCGCAGGCCGGCTGTTCCAAATTCCAGATCCATGTAAAAACGCTCTTTGATCTCGTTTTCATCGCCTTCAATAGCCCTAAGCTCTGCTTTTGTGGCCTCATCGAAGTACGGATTGGACAGCCATTCCTGATAAATCTTCATATAGTCTTTCATTTTCTATACTCCCTCCTGATTTCCCAATGCATAACAGCGCCTGCATTTTTATGTTTTCGATTATACTACACTGGCCAGAAAAAGAAAAGGATATTCTGTTTCTGCTACACCAACCGTATTTTCTTGACCATCTCACAGAATTCCCGGTTGTTCCTGGTTTTTGAGAAGAGATCCAGAATCTTTTCCACTGCTTCGTCGGGACGGAGAGAGTTCGTTGCCTTGCGCACGATGTCTACTGCCTCGGCTTCTTCCCGTGTCAGGAGAAGATCGTCTCTTCTGGTACCGGATTTTAAAATATCAATTGCCGGGAAAATGCGTTTTTCAGAAAGGCGGCGGTCCAGAACAAGCTCCATGTTGCCGGTTCCTTTAAATTCCTCGTACACTACGTCGTCCATGCGGCTGCCGGTATCTACCAGCGCAGTGGCCAGGATCGTCAGGCTTCCGCCCTCACGCATATTGCGGGCAGCTCCAAAGAAACGTTTCGGCATATAAAGGGCCGCCGGGTCAATACCGCCTGACAGCGTACGGCCGCTGGGAGCTATGGTAAGATTATAAGCCCTGGAAAGGCGTGTAATACTGTCTAAGAGGATGATCACGTCCCTGCCGTGCTCAACCAGACGCTTAGCTCTCTCGATAACCATTTCCGATACGCGCTTATGGCGGTCGGGCTGCTCGTCAAAGGTGGAATAAATCACTTCTACATTAGGGCCTACGATTGCTTCCTTGATATCGGTTACTTCCTCAGGACGCTCGTCGATGAGCAGGATCATCAGGTGCATATCCGGGTGATTGGTGGTAATGGCTCTGGCTACCTGCTTTAAAAGGGTCGTCTTTCCTGCCTTTGGCGGAGAAACGATCATACCTCTCTGGCCTTTTCCTATGGGGGCCAGAAGATCAAGAACACGCATGGCTACCGAAGTGCGTTCTCTGGTATTTTCCATGTGAAGGCGCTGATTAGGGAAAATGGGGGTCAGATCTTCAAAGTTGGGCCGGCGCTCTGTGGCGCTTAAGGGATAGCCGTTTACGGTTTTGATATAAAGAAGGGCGGCAAATTTTTCGGTAATTGCCTTTACTCTTCTGTTTCCCGCTATGATATCGCCGGTTTTCAGGTTGAAACGGCGAATCTGGGAGGGAGCCACATATACATCGTTTTCACCGGGAAGGAAGTTCTCACAGCGGATGAAGCCAAATCCGTCCGGCATGACCTCCAGAATGCCGTTTGCCTCGATGCCGCTGTCCAGCTCCGCCATATCCTGATTGGAAAGGCCTACGGCATCGTTGCGCATCTCAGGACGGGACGGACGGAACTCCTGATTCTCAGTAAACTGGGATGCAGAGACCGGCTGAAAGCTGCGGGCCTCCTGGCGGCTGTCGTTCTGGGTGTCATAACGGTTCTCGCTGCGGTTGTCCGGGCGGCTGGACTGGCGGTTTTCGTAGCGGGAGTTGTAGGTATAAGGCCGGCGCTCGGAAGAAAAGGAACGGGCATCGCGGACTTCATTTGCATCTTTAAAATTGTTTGATTCGCGGGTATCGCGGGGTTCTCTGGCCTCTTTCTGCTCCCTCTGTGCACCGGGCGTTTCCGTCTCTCTGCGGGACCGCGGAGTGTGAGGAGCTCTGGCTGTCCTGGCAGGCCTGGACGGCGAAGCCGCAGGAGCCGCAGGACTATTCTCTTTCCCGCTATTCTCTCTCCCGCTTTCCTCCTTCTGGCATAAAAGATCTATGATCTCTGCTTTTCTGAGCGCACTGATCCCCTTTAGTCCCTGGGATCTGGCTAATTCCCTAAGTTCTGCCAAAGGCAGCGTCTGTAATTTTTCTCGCATATCTGTTCTCCTTATTTCTATGGGGCAGGACGCAGGCGTACGCCTGTTTTTATGTGTTTCTGAATAATCCTGTATTGCTGTATCATTGGTTCTTTTGAAAAATGATCTTGGGGATGTTGTCCAGTTCCTGAGGGGAGCTGGTCATAGATGAATCCGAAACGGAGGACGGACAAGCCGGCAGCCTGCCGTCCTGCCCTTATACAGATATTATAGCCTCTGTTCCCACTGATTGTAAAGTTTAATTTTTCAGCCACTCCATATGTTTTCGGATCTGTCTCTCATACCCGTTATCCGATGGCTCATAAAAGACAGCGCCTTCCATACCGTCAGGCAGATACTGCTGCTTTACATAGTGCCTGGGGTAATCGTGCGCATAAAGATAACCATTTCCATGGCCCAGATCGGCAGCCCCCCTGTAGTGACGATCCTGAAGATGAACCGGAACCGGATTGGAGCGTGTGGTCTTTACCGTATCCATAGCGGCCTGAATGGCCAGACAGGCGGCATTGCTCTTGGGGGCACAGGCCACATAGGTCACGGCCTGTGAAAGGATGATCTGGGCTTCAGGCATACCGATGCGCTCGGCAGCCTGCGCGGCGCTTACCGCTACTGTCAGCGCCTGAGGATCGGCGTTTCCCACATCCTCTGACGCGCAGATCATAATCCGGCGGGCGATGAACTTGATATCCTCTCCCGCATACAGCATACGGGCCAGATAGTAGACCGCCGCGTCAGGATCCGAGCCCCGCATACTTTTAATAAAAGCGGAAATGGTATCGTAATGGCTGTCCCCGTTCTTATCATAGCGCACAGCCCGTTTCTGAATACATTCCTGCGCCGCAGCCAGATCGATATGGATTTTCCCGTCCCCGCTGCGCTGCGTGGTAAGAACTCCCAGCTCTATGGCATTTAAGGCGGCCCTGGCGTCCCCTCCCGCAGCATCGGCAAGAAACTGAGCGGCGTCTGAATCAATGACCGCCTGATACGTTCCCATTCCCCGTTCTTCATCGGTGACAGCGCGGCGTATCAGCTCCAGGATATCTGATTTTTCCAGCGGCTTAAGCTCAAAGATGCGGGAGCGGGAAATCAGCGCACTGTTGACCTCAAAATAAGGATTTTCCGTAGTTGCGCCGATCAGAATCAGCGTTCCGTCCTCTACAAAGGGGAGAAGGTAATCCTGCTGGCCCTTGTTGAAACGGTGAATCTCATCTACAAACAGGATGGTCTTTCGGCCGTACATTCCCATGCTGTCCTTTGCCACAGCCACGATCTCTTCCATATCCTTTTTCCCTGCTACCGTCGCGTTGATCTGCTTGAAATCAGCGCTGGTGGTGTTGGCGATTACTTTTGCAAGGGTAGTCTTTCCGGTGCCGGGCGGGCCGTAAAAAATCAGCGAGCCCAGCTTATCAGCCTTGATGGCCCGGTAAAGCAGTTTGTCCTTTCCAATGATATGCTGCTGGCCTACCACCTCCTCAAGAGTTTTTGGGCGAAGCCTGGAAGCCAGAGGCGCTTCTTTTTCCATTGTATTTTCTCTCATATAATCAAACAGGTTCATTTTTTATTCCTTTTTCATGTTGGCGGGGTTTTACGGAATGTTTTTGTGAAATATCAGTCGATCAGCAGCTCATCGGCGGTTACAAAGGTATAGCCTTCCTTTTGAAGGATATCCGCCAGTTCCAGAGCAGCTGATACGGATGTGCCAAAAATATCATGCATCAATATAATATCCCCATCTTCCACATCTTTCAAGACCCTCTTTACGATCCGCTCCCTGTCCTTTAGCTTCCAGTCCAGAGAATCCACAGACCAGAGGACGGTTGTCATGCCCGCCTGACATTCCAGTTCTTCGTTCCAGTCGCCGTAAGGAGGGCGCATATATTCGGGAGCCGAGCCGGTAATAGACTGAATCAGCGTGCTGGTGCGGTCCAGGGCCTGGCAGACAGCAGAGGTTTTTGCCTTTGTGAGGGGAACATGGTTATAGCTGTGGTTTCCGATCAGATGGCCCTCCGCTTTCATCCGCGCTACGATGGCTTCATTGCCTGGAATACTGCTTCCCATGAGAAAGAAGGTGGCGGGAATCCCTCTGGCTTTTAAGCCGTCTAGGAGAACCGGAGTATGGATGGGATCAGGGCCGTCATCGAAGGTAAGCGCCACGTATTTTTCCGTCCGGGGCGCTTCCGGAGCAGAAACGGCGGCGGAAGGGGCCGGGATAAATATGATTTGGATCAGGAATGCCAAAAGAAAGAGATCCGCCGCCAGGATGACGGAAAGCAGGCGGATGGATTGCTTGAATTTCACAGGTTACAAGAGCCTCCCGGCAGACTGCATATATTGATTATATGATATGGCCGGGAGCGGGAAACTAGAACACGGGGTGCTGCATTTTGCGGCGCCCCGTCTGAATATACATGATGTTAGAGTTATAAAGAATGGATATTATTACTGCTCTCCCGGCTTTGTCCCGGTCACTACCTGGGACTGAGACGTGGATGAACTGACGCCGGGGCCTCCGTTGATTCCGGTTACCGTACCGGATGGGGAGCCGGTTTGGGAGGAAGCGCCATCGGAACTGTTGTTTCCGTTGGATGGAATAATGATGGTTCCTGAAGAGGATTCATTTCCGGCAGCGGTTCCCGGCGCGCCAGAAGAGGAACCGGTATTCTCAGAAGGTGTTCCCGGAGCCTCAGAGCCTGTGTTGCCGGATACAGCGCCGCTCTCTCCCTGCTGGCTTAAGCTTCCATCGGCAGCAGCCTGATAGGTGACTCCTCCGATGTCCACTGCCCGGTCGGATACCATGCGGCCGGTAGAGGGATCCATATAGTAGTGAAGACCGTTTACCTCGATCATGCCGACAGCCATGCGGCCGCTGCCGTCAAAGTAGTACCAGGCTCCGTCCAGCTGACGCCAGCCAGTAGCCATGGCACCGGAGGTTTTCAGATAATATTTGCCGTCCGCATCATTGAGCCAGCCGGTCTGCATCACGCCGCTCTGGTCAGAATAATACCAGGTTCCATTATCATTGATCCATCCCTTCATCATAGCGCCGGACGGATCCAGATAATACCATTTTCCATTCTGGCTGGTCCAGCCCACAGCCATTTTCCCGGAGGGTTCCATATAGTAGCGCTTGCCGTCGATCTCCAGCCAGCCAGTCTGCATCACGCCCTCCTGATTGGAATAATACCAGACGCCTCCGTCATTGATCCATCCCTTCTTCACCGCTCCTGAGCTGCCCAGATAATACCATTTCCCATCGTCCTGACGCCAGCCGGTCTGCATCTTTCCGGTGGTTTCATCCAGATAGTAGCGGACGCCGGAAACGGTGATCCAGCCGGTGGAGGCAAGGCCTTCTTCGTCCATATAGTACCAGTCGCTTCCGTCCTGGGCCCATGCGTTCTTCTGCTTGGTATAATTGCTGTAGTAATACCGTCTGCCGTCAATGGTACGCCAGGTATTCGCAGGAATCACAGAGGTGAAATCTTTAAACTGGAAGTCAATATCCACATTTCCATTGATACCGTTTACAGAGCCGGTACTGGTGGCCTGCCACATAACGGGATTTTCGTAGGTTGGGCGGGCGGAGTAACGGGCCACCCATACGGGATAATCCATCAGATTCATGTCCAGCTTGTTTTTCAGCCAGTTCTCATTTGCATAGATAATAGGATAATACCCCGCAGAAGAGATTTTGCTGCAGAACGCATTGGCAATGGCCGCCAGGTCTGCTTTTGAAAGATTTCCCTGGGTTGAGTCCTCCATATCGAATGCAACGGGGTAGGAAATGGGGTAATCATGGATCAGATCCAGAACAAAGTCAGCCTCTGCCTCTGCCATTTCCACCGTAGTCGCCAGGGAATAGATATACACGCCTACCTTGACGCCTGCGGCGCTGGCCTGCTGGATATTCCGATGGAAATAGGGGTCAACGGCACCCTTGGAGCGTGTTCCCAGCATCACGAAGGATACGTCGTCTGCAGCTACCTGGCTCCAGTTGATCTCGCCCTGCCATCTGGATACGTCGATACCTCTTGCAAGGACGTTCTGGATGGAACTGCCGTCGGGCATCTGATACACACCGTTTACCTTTTTCCAGGCGTTTGTATTGGTCTGCGACGTATCGGTGCTCTTTGCTCCCGTGTTCTGGGAACCGGTCTCTGTATTGCCGGAAGAGGTATTATTTCCTGTCGCTCCGGGGCCGCCTGAAGTAACCTGCCCTGTCTGGGAACCGGTCTCTCCCGGCCCGATGGCGTAGACAGTGGCCGCCGGCCCCAGAGTGCCGGCTCCCAGTATGCCTGCCAGCAGCAAAGCCTGGCAGCGCTTTTTCATCTCCTGTTTCCTTTTCATGATCGTCTCCTCAGTCTTACTTTTTCCTGCGCATATGGCGCGGGACGTATACACAAACAGGGGGACGCCGTCAGCTTATCCCGCCGCAGCATCCCCCTGTTATATCCGAGCGGGAATGAGATTCAGCCACGCTCTCCTGCGCCTTTGTCTGTAAACGCCATGCGTTCCCAAAGGCGTATCCTGTTATGATCACTCATCAGCCTGGACCGTCGGTGCGTCCTGCCGTCAGAGAGCTGTCAGTTCCAGTTCCGGAAGGACCGGTTGTGCTGGTTGTGCTGGTGCCGGAAGAGCTTCCGGGACCGGCGGAGCCTGAACTGCCTGAACCTTTCGATACGCCGGGACCTCCGTTTTCACCGGTCACTCCGCCGGTGGAGGACTGGCTGCCTCCAGTCGGGGTCTGGGCGGATACGCCGTTTGCATTCTGGCATACGCCGGAGGCATCAAAGGTGTAAGATGTACCATTGATATCCAGGGTAGTTCCTGCCGTCATCACGCCGCCGTCCGCAGGATTCAGGTAATAATACTTGCTGTCTACCAGGATCCAGCCTGTCATCATATGGCCGTTGCTGTTAAAGTAATACCACTTTCCGTCGATCTGCTTCCAGCCTACGGACATCTTACCGTTGGTCATATCCATATAATACTTGTTTCCCTCGCTGTCGCTGAGCCAGCCGATCAGCATACGGCCGTCTGTATTCAAGTAGAAGTAATCCTGGTCTACCTTGGCCCAGCCAGTCATCATCTTGCCGTCTGTGCCGAAGAGATACCAGCTATCCTTGATCTGCGCCCAGGCATTCACTACGCACTTGCCGTTATCCTGGAAATAATACCAGGCTCCGTCCATCTGACGCCAGCCCGTTCCCATGCTCCCGTCGCCGCGCATGAAATAATAGTCATCACCGATCCTTAACCAGCCCGTAACCATGGTGCCGTCATCCAGCATATAGTACCATTTGCCGTATTCGGGGTTGATCCATCCCTTTGCCATCAGGCCGCCGGGACGGAAGAAGTACCACTTGCCGTCGATCTGTTTAAATCCGGTGGTCATATAGCCGGTGGAAAGATCCATATAATACCAGCCCTCGCTGGTCTGAAGCCATCCTGTATGGGTCTTGCCCTGATAGATATACGTCCAGTGATCGTTCGACTTGGTCCATCCGTCTGCCGCATATGATGTAAACGCCGTCCCGATGGCCATGGCGCCGATCATACCGGCTGCTGCCAGTGCAGCCAGGTATTTCTTATGTTTCATGCCTTTGTCTCCTCCTGTTCCTTTTGGCGCGCCAAAACGCTTCCCCGCTTTGTCTGCATTGTGAGCAGAAAACCGCTCCGGAACGCCCCGATATACTTCCAGAGGGTTGTCCTTCTGTGTTGTCATAATTTTGATTATACCACAGATCCGTCCCGAAAAAGGTAACGATTTTATTACAATTTCGTAAATTTTATCGGAGCGCCTGAAGTTTCTTATAGTAGCCCTTTGCGTAGCGGTACATGATGATGGTGTATTCCCCAAATTCTTCGCCCAGGGACGCCTTGTACACAGCCCACAGGCACCAGAGGAAGCCGCCCAGTGCGGCGTTTGCAAAGACCGCGTAATACTCTTCTTTTTCAGGTCTGCGCTGCAAATACAGTTCTAACAGCCGCTTTGTCTGCTCCTCGTCATAGTAAGAGTAGATGGCTGCCATGGAAATGTCCATCACCGGATCGCACATCCCGGCATACTCCCAGTCGAGAAGTTTTGCACTGCCGTCCGGAAACATAAGGAAGTTATCCACATTTGCATCGATATGGCAGAGGCACTTCGGACGGTTCATACGGTCTAAGCGGTCCATAAGTTCATTCATCCATCCCCTGACCTGGCCATAATCCTCAAAGGGAATGCCCCCATGCTCCAGGCAGAGCCGTTCATAAAATCCGATCCGCTCCCGGATATCGAAGGAATGCCCCACCTTCAGGCCCGACTGGTGAAGCTTTCGGATGATTCCCATACAGTTTTCCATATCTTTCCAGTTTTCTGCATCCGCCGTCCGGGTTCCCTCATAGTACCGTGCAATCTTGTAGCCGGTATCAGGGTTCATATAAAGAACCTCCTCCGTAATTCCCAGAGAAGCCACTGTATCATAGACCGCCTTTTCCTGTCGGCGGTTGATGAGAAGTCCTGTTCCCGGTCCGGGAATGCGGCAGATGCAGCGGCTGCCGTTTACCCGGAATAAAAAGGATTTGTTTGTCATTCCCGCCTTCAGACAGCAGATATCGGTGATCTCTGACTCCGGCACCTCAAAAACCCTGGATACCAGATCCATGGCCGCGTTGTCAGAATGGTTCTGATATCTGGGATCGAACAGGCGCAGTTCTTCCAGGTTCTCAAACTCATAGACCTGATCCCTGGGCTGGCGGTTGGCGTACATCTCGATCTGATCCCACCCGGAGGCCTTCTGGCCGGAGAACGTTTCCGCCCTGGCAAGCAGATCTCCCCCCTCCGCTTCCAGGCGGCGCTTTGCCTCGCCCTTCAGCATATCCACATAGGGCTGTTCCCAATAGAACTGTTCCGTTCCCGGCGTTTCATAATAGGCTTCCAGCACCGGAAGGAACCGGGCAGAAAATTCTCTGGACAGATAAACCGGGCCGTACATGACCCACTGATCCTTTCCGCCTACATTTACATCGGTAATCCTCCCCTTTTTGTTGAAGGTCAGGCACCATTCCCTGGTATCGCCCTCCTTAAAAGCGGCGCTGTACCAGGCTCCGCACTCGTAGGCATGGTACATATTTTCCCGCAGCCAGTTGTCTGAGGATAATATGTACATATTCCGGCCCTGCAGCAGATGTCTGGCCCGGTAGACCGTAGCCAGGGTGTTCTTGCAGGAATATTCGGGATTGTATAGAAGCTTTACGTTATATTTATCAATCAGATACTCAAATTTTTCCTTCAGATATCCCACTGCAATGGTGATATCCTCTACTCCAGCCTCATAAAGCTGACGGATCTGGCGCTCGATCATACGCTCGCCGAATACCTCTAAAAGGCCTTTGGGCGTCTCAAAGGTCAGCGGCACGAACCGGGAGCCAAAGCCCGCAGCGATGATCAGGGCGCCGTCCACCTTATAAGGGGCCAGAAGTTCTCTGCCCCTATCCGTCAGGGCCAGCTCTCTGCCCTTTTCTCCATCTCTCTCTCTGATAAAGCCTTTTTCCAGACATTCCCTTATCAGCCCGTTGACTGTTCCCAGAGACAGATCCATACTCTTTGCCAGCTCCCTCTGTGTAATGCCGGGACACTCTAAAATATTCCTGCATATCAATCCGTATCGATCCATATGATCCTCCATATTCCATGCTGTACGTTTTTGCACCTTGGGTTTTTATTTCCGTATGCTCCGCCTGTGTTCATTTTATCATTTTATCATGAATATATGAACATTATAGCACAGAAAATGAGAAATGCAAGGGCCGGCTGTATGAATCAGCCGGCCCCTGGTCGTTTCTGTCTGTGGTCTTTATTTTGCATTTCCCAGAACAATGGCGTTTACTGCCTCTGTAAGATCCACTACCTGAGATCTTGGAACCAGAGATACGGTTTTTCCGTCTGCCTGGGCCAGGCAGTGGCTTCCATCATAGCGGTAGAAAGCCAGAGAAACCTGGGGTGTAACCTCATTTTCCAGATGAACCGTCAGCCGGATCTCCTCCTTCTGTTTTGGTTCCTCCTGTGTAAAGCTGTCTGCCTTCAAACCTTCCAGCGCAGACTTTAAGTCAGCCATATCAAGCTTCTCTTCCTGGTAATACCAGGTGCGGTCTTTCTTGCCGCCTTTGGAAGTAAGACTGTAGTCATTTCCCTCCAGAGAAATATCGATTCCTGTGATATCCTCTGCATCCGCCCAGAAAACTTCTTTATGGCGCAGGTCATCGTATTTCATGGCCATAAGCGCTTTATAATCCCCGGAGGACAGCTTATATGCGATATGAGAGCCGTTTACCCGCGCATAAGCGGTGATCTCCTCATCCTTTTCATTTTCCTCTTTTTCCTTTTCTGCCTTCTTTTTCTCTTTCGGATCGCGGCTGATACTCAGGGTAAAGGTTCCAGACGTCTGCTCTTTATCCTTATTTTTAGAGGTATAATCTGCCTCTATCGTAAGCTCCGGCGCATCCAGACCGTATGTGCCCCACTCTTCATCAGAAACATAGTAGGACGCGTAATCAGAGAGATTCAGGTTCTGGAGGGTTTTTATATAGGCGTTTACCAGTTTTGGATCCAGAGGGAGCAGATTTTCTCCATCCCGCTTAAAGTAGACGTCTGCGCTGCTGTAGGAAGCCTTGCTGTCCTCGCTGTAAACCACCTCATAGGTCTCCGGCCCGGTAAACCGTATGTCAGTCACCTTATCAAGGGCCGGCACCTTATCCCGGTTTAGCATATCCTTTAAACCGGCATTAAAATAATTCAGCGGATCGTCCTTTACCAGATAGACCTTTCCGTCTCCGATGGATACATACCGTTCTGAATCCATATTGCTGAAATTTCCCAGACGCACATCATAGCTCTTATCCGCAGTCTCCAGATGGATGGTGCAGACCGGGTGATCCAGCCCATACTGTCCATAATCGTCTACATCATCAATGACAAAGGATACGCCGAACTGCTCAAACGGCTTTAAGAGTTCCTGCATCTTATCTGTGCTGACAGGGAAGTTCCCGTCCTTGTCATAAGTCCAGGTTCCGTCCTCCCCCTTGTGGAAGGAAAGGCTTTCAGACTCATTTTCCCATGAGAGGGCGGAAACACTGTCCTGAGGTATTTCAAGGATGATCTCATCGCTGTTTTTGATCTTTTCCTTATGATGTTCTGTTTTAACCACGCCTACAGCCGCCGCTGACAGAACAGCCAGAGCGCCTAACAGGATATATAATCGTTTAGCCCGCTTCATTCTGCATTCTCCTTCTTCTCATTACTACACAAATGCCGATCCCCAGATAGATCAGAGGGAATATTCCAATCATCATGGCCTGGAGCATGGCGGAGGTAGAATCGCTGATAGTCAGGTAATTGTAATTTAAGGACTTGCTGCGGATCGCCATGGCCTCGCTCTGCCCGATCATGGAAGAAATGGCGTTCATACCAAGGTTATTGTTGGCGCCGGAGGAAAGGGCATTGTACATATCCTCCAAAAAGTCCGAGGATCCGAACCAGAGGATCTGACCGTCATTTTCGCAGGCGATGGATACAGCTGCCGCAAATGGGCCGTCAATATCCCCTTCTTCCTTTTCATAGGTGGAAAGATTATAACCGGCTGTCTTGCTGAAGGCTTCCGCTGTGGTTGACAAAAGAGTGGTTACTCTGCCCGCAGCCTCTGTCTCGTCTACCTTCAGTCCCTCAACCAGGGGAAGGATGGGGTAATAGTGCTCCTCTATCAGAGGATCTGTAATGGAACTGCTTTCCATCTCAGGAAGCAGGGCGTAGGGTGTCTGAAGGGCATAGTGCTCTCTGTCTCCCTCTACTACGACTCCCTCCTCTGCCGTCACACCGTATTCCTCTATCAGGCCGTGGAGGTTAACAAGACTTCCTTCCTTTACAGGGCCTGCTGCCACAAAAAGCTTTCCGCCGTTTTTGGTATAGGATGACAGAATTTCCTTTTCCGCCTCGGAAATATCGCTGGAAGGTCCGTAGATCATGATGCCGTCAGCATCTTCCGGAACTGAATCCACATTCAGCAGGGACAGCTGATCCAGCTGTATATTTTCTTTTTCGATCTGCTCTTTAAAGGAGGCGGGCAGTTCCTTCTCCCCGTGTCCCTCTAAAAGATACATCTTCGGCTGCTCTTCGTTGACGACGTAATCGATGGCGGAGGTAATGGCCCCTTCTCCGTCAAAGGACGTATTATAAGAGTAGGAATAAACATCTGCTTCCTTAACGTAGATATCATCATAGCTGATAAAGCGGCTGCGTTCCCCGGACTCTACTACAAGGCTGTTGTTCGCCACAGTCTCGTCGGTATAGTTTTTTGCAAAGGTGGGATATACATCCGGATTTTTCTTTACCACCTGGATGTGATCTGAAAGGCTGTCATACTTATTCAGCAGGTTTTCAATGACCGGATCTTCCTTGTCTGCCTGTACGATCCAGTAAATTGTCACGTCTTTATCAAGCCCGTTTACCACTGCTTTTGTGTTGCTGGTAATGGAATACAGTTTGGATGAGCTGATGTCATATTTTGTCAGGTTGTCCGGCAAAGCCCCGGCCAGTATATTGATCACGATCAGCATCGCCAGCACTACTGCTGTAACGATCAGGGAATAGGCTCCGCCCCGAAGCGCATTGCGGTTCTGCTTCATCAGTTATACCTCCTTTTTTCCAGTGACTGCACCGATAAAAACAGGAAAAATGCGGCAAAGGTCACAAAATACACAATGGCCGTGAGATCAAATACGCCATTTACAAAGACATTGAACCGCGCAAACAGCGACAGCGTTTTCATAAGAGAGGGCAGAAGCCCCGCCAGGATCTCCCTGTCAGCAAAATACAGAATCAGCACTGCACCGCCGCCCAGGAAATAAAAGCCATAGGCCAGATTTTCATTTTTTGTAAGATACCGTATAACCAGTCCCAGGATAATAACCAGGACAAACAGGGCGATCAGAGAACCGGCCGCCGTAGAGGAGACATAGGCTGACAGGCTGGTGCTGTAATAGTTAAGCAGGATCACCGCAATCCCGATACCTGCGGCAAAGCCCTGATTATCTGTCAGAGATGAAATAAAGATCCCCAGCGCAATCAGAGCCGCTCCCAGCGCAAAAAAGGCAAAAATAGAACCGTAGGAGGTTGGCAGATATACGTCACCGAACCTTGAAAATACCAGGGGGTACAGGGAAATAACGGCCAACGGGATCAAATATACGATCAGAAGAGCCAGATATTTTCCCAGCACCACCTGGGTAGTGGAAATAGGGAGCGCATATAAAAGCTGGTCTGTCCTCTGTTTTCTCTCCTCGGCGATGACGCGCATGGTCAGGATGGGAACGATCACCACAAAGACCAGGCTGCCGAAGCTTAAGACAAACTCAAAGTTGCTGACTGCTGCCTGAAGGTTGTAAAGAGTGGCTCCAAGACCTACAAAGGCCAGCAAAAACGCGCCGAATACATAGGCGGTCAGTGAATGAAAATAATTGCGCAGCTCGTGCTTTAACACAGCGGTCATACCGTCTCCTCCTCTCCCTTTTCCGTCAGCTCTATGAATATCTCCTCTAAATCAGCCTTTCTTACATTCATCTCCAAAAGCACACAGTCTCTTGCGGCAAAGCTGCTAAACAGGCCCCGTGATACCTCATAGATGTCCTCGCAGTCGGACCGGAGGCTGACGGCGGTGCGCCCCTCATTCTTTTCTTCTATGGAAATATCTGTGATATGTTCGATCCCGGCCAGGATATCCCTGGTCTCTTCCCCGGACGCCTCTGCAAGCAGGGTAATCTCACCGGGAGAAAGAAGGCGTTTTTCCAGATTTTCCGGTTCGTCAAAGGCAATGAGTTTCCCCTTTGCGATAATGAGGATCTTCTCACAAATGGTCTGCACCTCAGAAAGGATATGGGAACTGAAGATAACCGTGTGCTCCCGGCCCAGATCCCGGATCAGGTCACGGATCTCAATGATCTGCAGGGGATCCAGTCCCACAGTAGGCTCATCCAGGATAATAACTTTGGGATCCCCCAAAAGAGCCTGGGCGATTCCCACTCTCTGTTTGTAGCCCTTGGACAATGCGCTGATACGGCGGTTGCTTACCTCCGTTAAGCCTGTCCGTTCCAGCACACTGCCGATCTGGCGCTCCAGCTCCTTTCCCTTAATTCCCTTTGCCTCCCCCACAAACCTCAGGTATTCCATCGGTGTTTCATTCATATAAAGGGGCGGCTGCTCCGGGAGATAACCGATTCTTCGCTTTGCCTCAGCCGGTTCCTCAAAAATATCAAAGCCCTCGATCTTTACGCTTCCCTTTGTAGCCGACAAGCATCCGGTCATGATGTTCATGGTGGTGGATTTTCCTGCTCCGTTTGGGCCTAAAAAGCCGTACACATGACCGCCCTCTATCTCAAAGGACAGATCATCCACTGCCGTCACATCGCCGTAGCATTTTGTCAAATGCTCAACCTGTATCATGATAAACCTCCTACTTGTGTTCTTCATTCTCGCATTATAACAATTTATGCTGAAATGACGCTGAAAATTTCTTCAGGAGGCAGTATTTGCAAAAAAACACCTTTTATAAACAGGTCAGTTCCACTGAAAAACTGTTGATCCCGCCCCTGCTCTCTGCCCTTATCTTTCCCTTGTGCAGCTGTACGATGCGTTCAGCGATGGAAAGGCCCAGCCCGTAGCTGCCTGAGGCACTGCGGGCAGAGTCGGCGCGGTAGAACCGTTTAAACAGCTGGCGCAGCTCCTCCGGCGAAATGGGCGCGCCCTCATTTTCCACCGCAAGCACGCAGCGGCTCTTTCCCTGTCTTTTAAGCTTTACCCAGACTCTTCCATTTTCCGCGGAATATTTACAGGCATTGTCCAAAAGGATCTCAAGCAGCTGACGCAGCCGTTCCTCTGATCCCCATACCCGTATTTCTTCCTCTATCTCTGAAAACAGGCTGAGCCCATGCTCAAAATAAACCGGCTCAAAGGGCAGGATTCCGTCAGCAATCAGGCGGCTTATATCCACTGTGGCAAAGACCTCCTCCGTCTGGCCGCTGTCCGCCCTGGCAAGATCCAGCATCTGCTCAATCAGCCCCCGCATCTGCCGGGACATGGTGAGGATGCCCTCTGAAAACTGTTTTCTCTTCTCCTCTTCACAGCCTGGGGACTGCAAAAGCTCTGCATTGGTCATGATCACGGTCAGAGGAGTCTTAAGCTCATGGGAGGCGTCCGCCACAAACTGGCGCTGCTGCCTCCAGGCCTCCTCCACCGGCCTTACGGCCCAGCCGGAAAGCCAGATGCTCACGGCCAGAAAGACCGCAAAGCTGACCGCCGCAATCAGGGAGCAGTTTCTCACCAGCCCTCTTAACGCTGCCGTCTCACTGGAGATATCAGCAAACACAAGGCTGTGCGTGAGATGGGTATTGGTTCGGTAATACCGCAGCCCATATTCCTTCAGCACTCCTATGCTTTTGGGGGCGGAGAGGGCTTTTACGATCAGATCGTGCAGGAACTCCTGATCCGACAGATCATAATAGCCTCCGCTGCTTGCAATCAGTTCTCCCCCCGGCCCCAGCTGCAGAATAAAAAAGGGCAGACGGATCTGCTCGCTTTGCTCCCCCGGAACGCCGATCTGAAAGGGATTTCGGGCTATGCTCTCCATCATGCGGATGCTCTTATCTTCCAGGTCAGACCTTGTAAAATGGTATACCAGACCAAAAACAGCGCTCAGCATGAGCGCTACAATAGTCATATTGATGACTACAAATTTCACTCGCAGCCTACGAATCATGTTCTGCCACCTCCAGATGATAACCCATTCTTCGGATTGCCTCGATCCGCACATTGGAGCCGATGCTTAGAAGCTTTTTCCTCAAAAAGCCCATATAAACCTCCACATGGTTTTCCACCGCATCAGAATCATACCCCCATACTCTGGCAAGAATAGTCTCCTTTGACAGGTTTCCTGCCCCGGACTGAAACAAAAGGCGCAGGATATCAAATTCCTTTGCAGAAAGCCGTATTTCCTTTCCTGCGCAGCTTAAGACGGCGGTGGACAGATCCAGGATCGTATTGCCAAACCCCATCTCATCCACCTGACTCCCCTGCCTGCGCAGCAGGGCGCGCACGCAGGCCGTCAGTTCCCTGGAATCAAAGGGCTTTGTCAGGTAATAGTCGGCTCCTGCGTCCAGTCCCGTGATCCTGTCCTCCAGCCCCGAACGGGCCGTCAGCATCAGAATAGGCGTTCCCAGATGGCTGGACCGAAGGGCCTTTGCCACCTCATACCCATTTTTCCCCGGCATCATCACATCCAGGATCACCAGGTCGTATACCCCGGTCCGGGCATAGGAAAGTCCCGTTTCCCCGTCATGTACCGCCTCTGCCTCAAAGCCCTGGTTCCTCAAAAGTTCCTCTATGGATCCGGCTAACAGCCGTTCATCCTCTACGATCAGTATTTTCATGTGTGATGACACGCCTCCTTTTCTTTTGCCATTATACATCAGATCGGAACAGGAAAAAAGATTCTGGATTGTGATTTTGCGCTGGAAAAACCAGCCGGAGCCTTTTAAGCAGGCATTCCGGCTGGTTTCTGTTTATGAATGAATATGTAATTATACCTCGAAAATCAGATCGCCGTAGCTTGGCATGGGCCAGAGCTCCTTGTCTACCAGCATCTCCAGCCGGTCTACCGGGGCTCTTAAGGCCTCCATGGCAGGAACTACCTCACTGTGGCAAGCCACTGCCTGATCTCTTCCGCTCTCCATTGCGGCGCACCTGTTGTTTACATCCTCAAGAGCAGCCAAAGCCGTCTTTGTCTCTGTTAAGAGATCCGAGGACTCTAAGAGAAGCTCTGTCTGAGTGCTGACATCCGCCTCCGGGCAGGCATTTCTGACTGCGGAAATGGAGCCTGCAAGCTGGGCAGTGTAGCGGATCACAGCCGGAATGATCTGCTTTCCGGCCATATCCACCATGGTTTTTGCCTCGATGTTAATGCTCTTTGCGTAGCTCTCATACTCAACCTCGGCGCGGGACTCCAGCTCAGCCCTGGTAAACACGCCAAATTCCTCAAAGAGTTTTACCGCCTTATCTGTCACAAGGGCGGGAATGGCGTCTACCATGGAGCGGATATTGGGAAGCCCTCTCTTTTCAGCTTCCTGAACCCACTCGTCGGAGTAGCCGTTTCCATTGAAAATGACTCTCCTGTGTGCGGCCAGAAGCTCCTTTATCATATCATGGACAGCCAGATCAAAGTCGTCCGCCTTCTCCAGGATATCCGCAGCCTCTTTGAACGCTTCTGCCACAATGGTATTTAATACAGTGTTGGCAGACGCCACGGAATCAGAAGAGCCTACCATGCGGAACTCAAATTTATTTCCTGTAAAGGCAAAGGGCGAGGTACGGTTGCGGTCCGTAGCGTCTTTATCCAGGTCAGGAAGAATGTTCACTCCGGTGCGCAGGGTGCCGCCCTTCTTGGAGTGGGTAGCTTCGCCGGTATCGCAGAGCTGGTCGATAACATCCTCCAGCTGCTCCCCAAGGAAGATGGAGATGATGGCTGGCGGAGCCTCGTTTGCACCCAGTCTGCGATCATTCCCCACGTCGGAAGCGGACTCTCTTAAAAGATCCGCATGACGGTCTACCGCCTTGATGATGCAGGCTAATACCAGAAGGAACTGAATGTTCTCATGAGGCGTATCGCCGGGATTCATCAGGTTGGTGCCGTCGTCTGCGGTAAGCGACCAGTTATTGTGCTTGCCGGAACCGTTTACGCCTGCAAACGGTTTCTCATGGAGCAGGCAGGCCATTCCGTGGCGTCCGGCCACTTTCTTTAAGGTCTCCATGATGATCTGGTTGTGGTCTACAGCCTGGTTTACTCCCTCATAGATAGGAGCCAGCTCATGCTGCGCGGGAGCCACCTCGTTGTGCTGCGTTTTTGCAGGCACGCCCAGCTTCCAAAGCTCTTTGTTTACATCATTCATATATGCACCCACACGCTCCCGGATGATGCCGAAATAGTGATCGTCCATCTCCTGGCCCTTTGGCGGCATAGCGCCGAATAAGGTGCGTCCGGTATAGATCAGGTCTTTTCTCTGCAGATACTTCTGACGGTCAACCAGGAAGTATTCCTGCTCCGGGCCTACGGACGGATTCACACGCTTTGCGGTGGTGTTTCCAAAGAGGCGCAGGATCCTTAAGGCCTGCTCATTCACTGCCTGCATGGAACGCAGCAGAGGCGTTTTCTTGTCCAGGGCCTCTCCCTTATAGGAGCAGAAGGAGGTTGGGATGCAGAGCGTCACGCCGATGGCATCCTCTTTTAAGAAGGCCGGAGAGGTACAGTCCCAGACGGTATAGCCTCTGGCCTCAAAGGTGGCGCGCAGTCCGCCGGAGGGGAAGGAGGAGGCGTCCGGCTCGCCCTTGATCAGCTCTTTGCCGGAAAATTCCATAATGACCTTGCCGTCTACCGGGGCAGAGATGAAAGAATCATGCTTCTCCGCAGTCACGCCGGTGAGAGGCTGGAACCAGTGGGTAAAATGGGTGGCGCCGTGCTCAATGGCCCAGTCCTTCATGGCGTGGGCTACTACATCCGCAATGCTGGGATCCAGCTCCGCACCATCCTCAATGGTCTTTTTCAGTTTTTTGTACACACTCTTTGGCAGGCGGTCTCTCATCACAGCGTCATTGAATACGTCCTTGCCAAACATCTCTGAAACACTTATTACTTCGCTCATAGATACTCCATCCTCTCTTTTGGGTTCTTTTCACATTTCCCCAATTACATCCTGTTTACGCAGACCTGACGGGGGTTCTCTTCCCGGCCGGCCTCCCGTTCCGCCCACAGGCGGCTCTGTACAGAAAAAGGCGTTCTCTCCTTTTGCAAAAAGAGAACGCCTTCGTTCTTTTCTATAAAATAAACCATTTCCCCGGAAAATGCAAGCGCTTTTTCCAAAATATGAATTTGTTTATTCTAATAAGCTTTGTTAAGCTGCGTTAATAGAGTTATTCGCAGGACTAATGCTTACGCATTTGCCTTGCCAACGGATCCGAACAGCTCCATCTTTTCCTTTACAGTTGCGCGGATTGCGTCTGCGCCGGGAGCTAACAGCTTTCTTGGGTCAAAGCCCTTGCCCTGCAGATCCTTGCCGTCCTCGATGTACTTTCTTGTAGCCTCTGCAAAGGACAGCTGACACTCTGTATTTACATTGATCTTGGCAACGCCCAGGCTGATCGCTTTCTTGATCATATCCTCAGGGATACCGGTACCGCCGTGAAGAACCAAAGGCATACCGCCTACAGCTTCCTTTACATTTGCTAATACGTCAAAGTTCAGTCCCTGCCAGTTCTCAGGATATTTGCCGTGAATATTTCCGATGCCTGCTGCCAGGAAATCAATTCCAAGATCTGCAATGGCCTTGCACTCTGCAGGATCTGCACACTCGCCCATGCCTACTACGCCGTCTTCCTCACCGCCGATGGAGCCTACCTCAGCCTCTAAGGACAGTCCCATCGCATGAGCGATCTTTACTAACTCCTTTGTCTTTTCAATGTTCTCGGCAATGGGATAATGAGAGCCGTCGAACATGATGGATGAGAAGCCTGCCTTGATGCACTTATAGCAGCCCTCATAGGAGCCGTGATCCAGATGCAGAGCTACAGGAACGGTGATGTTTAACTCGTCAATCATCGCCTCTACCATAGCGGCTACAGTCTTAAAACCGGTCATATACTTGCCTGCTCCCTCGGATACGCCGAGAATCACAGGAGACTGCAGCTCCTGAGCAGTCAGAAGGATGGACTTTGTCCACTCCAGGTTGTTGATGTTGAACTGTCCTACTGCGTACTTGCCGTCTCTTGCTTTTTCAAGCATTTCTCTTGCTGATACTAACATTGTTTGTCCTCCTTATACTTTGGCGTGCCGCCGCATACTTCCGGCGGCACACTTTGTTACGTTTTTAACACTCTTCCCATTATAACCCATCCATGAGGAAAAGGGAAGAGTTTTTATAAAATCCTCAGGATATTCTTCACCGTTTTTTCCATTTCATCCACAGCGCACTCTCTGCTGTGGCGGATCGGTGCGGTGCGGATCTCTTCCACTGCCTCTGGAAGGGCGATTCCCGCTTCCTCTGCAAGGGCGTCTGCAACGGCAAACTCGTCCTTTCCTTCCACTGCGTCCCTGCCCTTTACCGCTTCCATCACGCTGCGGGCGAATTTAAAGGGACTGGCGGTGGAGGCAATGACGGTCTTTGTCATGTCTCCTGTGTCATTTTTATACTGGTCATATACAGCAGCGGCTACGCCCGTATGGGTGTCAATCAGGTATCCTGTATCCTGGAAAATGGTTCGGATGGCTTTGGCATTCTCCTTTTGTGTGGCAAAACCGCCCCTGAAATCCGACATAAAGTCCCGCATGGAACCGGTTACTGTGTAGCGCCCCTCTTCCGCCAGTTCCCTCATTAAATCCGCGTTGGCAGCCGCGTCGCAGCCCGCACTCAGATAGATCAGACGTTCCAGATTGCTGGAGATCAGAATATCCATGGACGGAGAATTCGTCATGATAAACTCTCTTCTGCGGTCATAGGTACCTGTGGTGAAAAAGTCATACAGCACCTTGTTGTCATTGGAGGCGCAGATCAGAGTACGGATGGGAAGTCCCATTTTCTTGGCAAAGTAGGCGGCAAGGATGTTGCCGAAATTACCGGTGGGAACCACTATGTTGATCTCCTCTCCCCCCTGTATCTCCTCATTTGCCAGAAGTCTGGCATATGCATATACATAATACACGATCTGCGGCACCAGACGGCCGATATTGATGGAGTTGGCGGAAGAAAGCAGGAAACCCTTATCAGAAAGCTCCCTGGCAAGCTCTTTGTTGTTAAAAAGCTTCTTAACTCCGGTCTGGGCATCGTCAAAGTTGCCGTGGATGGCAACGACAAAGGTGTTGTCCCCCTTCTGGGTGCGCATCTGGCGTTCCTGCACCGGGCTTACGCCGCCCTTGGGATAAAATACGATGATACGGGTGCCTAAAACATCGGCAAAGCCCGCCATTGCAGCTTTTCCGGTGTCGCCGGAGGTAGCGGTAAGAATCACGATTTCTCTGTCCTCGCGGTTCTTCTTAGCCGCTGTTGTCATCAGATGGGGCAGGATCGACAGGGCCATATCCTTAAACGCAATGGTGCTTCCATGGTAAAGCTCCAGATAATAGGCTCCGTCCGCCTTTGCAAGGGGGGCGATCTCTTCGGTGTCAAACTTGCTGTCATAGGCTTTTGCGATGCAGGACTTTAATTCTTCTTCTGTATAGTCCGTAAGGAAAAGCTTCATTACCTCATATGCTGTCTCCTGATAGGTCATCCCGGCCAGCTTCTCTAAAGATACGTCTAACGCCGGGATCTCCGTGGGCATAAACAGGCCGCCGTCGGCAGCCAGGCCCTGAAGGACTGCCTGGGATGCCGTCACCCCGGTCTGTCCGCCTCTGGTACTCTGGTAAGATAATGCCATGATACATTTCCTTTCTTTGTGTGAGGGTTTTTGCCTTGTTTGCAGAAAGTTTAGCATATTTTAAATGGTGGCGCAACTGGAAACCGGGAAAAATTTACACTTGACTTTTTAAGGTTTTATGCCTATAATGCAAAACAACTAACGGAAATACAACTTAAGAAAAGAAAGCGACGGCGCTTAAAGACACTTTGTTCTTTTTGCGCCGTTTTTGTTTTTTTAATCTGAATGTTTTCCAAAAAATCCCAGGAAAGGCGGAACGAATATGGCTGATATGGTAAAAGTCGAACATCTGAAAAAGCATTTTGGTGATCTGGAAGTTTTAAAGGATATCAACCTGACAGTAAAGGAAGGGGAAAAGCTGGTTATCATCGGCCCCTCCGGCTCCGGCAAATCCACCTTTATCCGGTGCATTAACCATCTGGAGGAACCCACGTCCGGTACAGTATCCATTGCGGGAACGACCGTGACCAGGAAGAATCATCTGGAGATGGCTAAAAAATATTCCTCCATGGTGTTTCAGCAGTTTAACCTCTATCCCCATCTGACGGTGCTGGAAAACCTGACCCTGGCGCCTGTAAAGCTCCAGCGTGTGCCAAAAGACGAAGCGCGCTCAAAAGCCCTTAAGTGCCTGGAACGCGTAGGACTTAAGGAAAAGGCGGGAAACTATCCGGTTCAGCTCTCCGGCGGACAGCAGCAGCGCGTTGCCATTGCCAGGGCGCTGTGCACCAGCCAGCCCCTGATCCTGTTTGACGAGCCCACCTCGGCTCTGGATCCTGAAATGGTTCAGGAGGTGCTAAACGTTATGGTCGAGCTGGCCCATGAAAATATCACCATGATCTGCGTAACCCACGAGATGGGCTTTGCAAGACAGGTGGCCGACCGGGTGATCTTTATGGATGGCGGATATATTGTGGAAGAAGGGACGCCGGATCATTTCTTTACTGCGCCGGAGCATGAGCGAACCAAAGCATTTTTAAGCAAGATCCTTCATTAAAGAAGGTTCCACTCAGAATCGGTTCCTATAAAAAATGTCTATATACAGGAGGAAACAACCATGAAGAAGAGAATCTTATGTGCGACACTGGCAGCGATGATGACAGCAGCCGCTTTAACCGGCTGCTCCGGTTCCTCAGGAAACGCCCAGACAACCACGGCAGCAGACGGAGGTTCATCCTCTGCTTCCTCTGACGGCACAGCGGCGGACGTAAAAAAGATCCGGGATCGCGGCGTTTTAAAGGTCGGCTGCAAGTCCGATGTTCCCAAGTTCAGCCTTCAAAATACAGCCACCGGCGAGTATGAGGGTTTTGAGGACGATCTGGCTTACAATATCGCCGGAGAGATCTTTGGCTGCACCGCCGATGAAGCAAAGGAGAAAAAGCTGGTGGAATTCCAGGGTGTCACCGCAAAGACAAGAGGACCTCTGCTGGAAAACGGCGAAATCGACCTGGTGATCGCTACCTTTACGATTACCGATGACAGAAAAGAAACCTATAACTTCTCCACCCCCTATTACACGGATGCGGTAGGTCTTCTGGTAAACAATGATTCCGGCATCAGCACCATTGAAGATCTTAACGGCAAGATCATCGGCGTGGCTCAGTCCTCTACTACCAAGGAAGGCTTTAAGGACTATGTAGATGAAAAAGGACTGAATGTAAAACCGGAATTTCAGGAGTTTGACAGCTATCCCGCCCTGGCGCAGGCGCTGGCTACCAAACAGATCGACTGTTTTTCTGTGGATGGCGCTATCCTGGCAGGCTACATCAATGATTCCAACCACCTGCTGGACGACCGGTTCGCCGAGCAGGAATATGGCGTAGCCTCCGCAAAGAAAAACACTGGACTGGCTGAGCTGGTTGATAAAAAGGTAAACGCCATGCTCTCTGACGGCACCATGGACGCCCTTGAAACACAGTGGGGGCTTAAGTAAACACTAAAAGAGGAATACTGCTATGATTAAAGGTCTTTTTGAAGGAAAACGATGGGCTGCGCTGTGGAAGGCGCTGCCGGACTACTATATTCCGGGATTTATCATGACCCTTAAGATTGCCGTTTCGGGCCTTTTGCTGGCCTTAATCCTGGGCGTGATCTTCGGCTCTCTTTCTTCCATGCGCTTTAAGCCAGCCAGAATCATTTCCAGAATCTATGTGGAATTTATTCAGAATACTCCCCTTGCCCTGCAGGTGCTGTTCTACTACTCTGTGCTTCCCATCATCCTGTCAAGCACAGCCTCCGGCTCCGGCATCCGTATCCCCAAGTTTGTTCTTGGCGTGATTGGCGTGGGCATTTACCATGGAGCCTATATTTCCGAGGTCATCCGGACCGGTATTGAGGCAATTCCAAAGGGACAGTCTGAGGCTGCGGCTTCCCAGGGATTTTCCTATCTGGAGACCATGTATTACATCATTCTCCCTCAGACCGTTCGGATTATCATGCCTCCCCTGGCCAATCAGGCGCTGAATCTGGTAAAAAACACCTCCATTCTGGCTATGGTGGCCGGTATGGATCTGATGTATTTTACAGATTCCTGGGGCGCGGACCGGGGATATTTTGCCCAGGCGTATTTAACAAGCGCCGTCCTGTATTTTATCATCTGCTTCCCTCTTGCAAGGCTGGCCCGCTATCTGGAGATCCGCTCCATGCGTCTGCCTGCGCCGAAGCGGATGGTCTTTGAGGAGGAACGCACATGATGACATTATTTCACCAGATTTTTACACCTGCAAATGTGGGATTTATGTTTAAGGGCCTTGGGATGACGATTGTGATCGCCATCCTGGCTACCCTGTTCAGCCTGTTCTTTGGGACGATCCTGGCGCTGGTGAGAACCTATGCCGAAGGAAACTTCCGATGGGCAAAAACTCTGGTTGCGGCTTATACGGAATTTTTCAGATGCACGCCGAACCTGCTGTGGATCTTGTGGATCTATTTTACAGTAAAAGGAAATAAAGTAACAGTCAGCGTCTTTGCCATCACCCTGTTTACCTCTGCTGTTATGGCAGAGATCCTGCGAGGCGGATTAAACTCCATTCCCGCAGGACAGTTTGAAGCGGCCCGTTCGCAGGGATTTAACTTTTTTCAGACGCTGTGGTATATTGTGCTGCCCCAGACCTATAAAAAGGTGATTCCGGCGCTGTTAAGTCAGGTCATTACGATCATTAAGGATACTTCTTTCTTAAAAATGGTAGATGTGGCGGAGTTTATGCGAAACTGTACGGTTGTTATGGGAACCATATATGACTGGCGCGGGATGTTGCTTTTACTGGGTTTTGAAGCCCTCTGCTATTTTGTAATCTGTTTTGCACTGAGCTGTGCGGTAAGAGGTTATCAGAAAACCATTGTAACGGCTTAAGGAGGGGTATGAGATGGAACGATATACGATCACTATTGCCAGGGAATTCGGCAGTCTGGGCCGTGCCGTGGCGCAAAGGCTTGCAGGAAAGCTGGGAATCGAGTATTATGACAGGGACATTGTAGATCAGGTAGCGCAGCAGCTGAATCTTCCGCTGTCACAGATCAGCAGCGCAGAGGAGCGGTCCCACCACGGCTTTTTCTCCCATATGTTTCCGCTGGGAACCGATGAGGAGTATATTCAGGATATGATCTTTGATGTGCAAAAGGACATTATTCGGGAGCTGGCGAAAAAATCCAGCTGTATCATCGTTGGGCGGTGCTCGGATTTTCTGCTGAAGAATGAGAAAAATGTAATGAACGTATTTATCTATGCTCCCTATGAAGCGCGGCTCGAAAACTGCGTGAAGCAGCTGGGAATGACACAGGAAGAGGCCAGACGGATGATCGCAGGCGTGGATAAGGCCCGAAATGCCTACCACAGGAAATATGCCGGATATCTGCCGTCGGATACGTCCCACAAGCACCTGCTGCTTGACTCTTCCCTACTGGGGGTGGATGAGACCGCCGAGGTGCTGGCAGAGGTTGTAAGGAAACGATTCTTCTGACAGCCTGAACCGCCGTGGCCTTAAAGGCACTGTCCGGCCGTTCCCTGGTACAATGTCAATGGCTGATATGCCCGGCACAGATAAAAATGCAGGTTACAGGGAATGAAAGGATGTTTTAAGGATGAAATATGAACACACTGTATTGGGCCGTTTTCTGGAACGGCCCAATCGTTTTATTGCTTATGTGGAAGTGAATGGGCAGAGGATGGTCTGCCATGTGAAGAATACGGGACGGTGCCGGGAGCTTCTGATCCCCGGATGCAGAGTAGTGCTGGAGTACCATCCGGGAGCCAGAGCTGCCGGGAGAAAAACGGAATTTGACCTGATAGCGGTATATAAGGGAGACCTGCTGATCAATATGGATTCTCAAGCTCCGAATAAAGCAGCCTGGGAGTGGATGGAGCAGCTCTGCATGACAGACAGCAAGCCCGCCGACTGCAGACTAATGGGCGCGCTTTGGGAGCTGCAGCCCTGGGATAGGCAGGACGGTTTTTTCCAGCCCGGAAACCTTCGTCGGGAAGTCACCCACGGGGATTCCCGTTTTGATCTTGCCTTTACCCTGCAAAATGAGCAGACAGGACAGGAACGTCCCGCGTTTATGGAGGTAAAAGGGGTAACTTTAGAAGAAAATGGAATCGTAATGTTTCCAGACGCTCCCACCCAACGGGGCATAAAGCATATTCAGGGGCTTTCCAGGGCGATTAGGGAGGGCTTTGAAGCCTTTGTGCTTTTCGTGGTGCAGATGAACGGGGTTACTGAATTTCGCCCCAATGATAAGACCCACCCGGCCTTCGGAGACGCTCTGCGGGCGGGTGCAGACGCCGGGGTGCACATTCTGGCCTATGACTGTCGGACAGAAATTAACTCTTTAGTCCTTCAAAAGAAGGTAGCCGTCCGACTGTCCGCCGATCTTTAACGCACATTCTGTTCCACTGGCGCATAAGATGTTTATTATAGAAGAAACAGGATGGGACAGGAATGGTATTTCCATTATGCGATCTGAACGCCGGAGAAACAGCAACCGTGGTGTGGCTTATCTGTGAACCGTCCATGGAACGCCGTCTGGGACAGCAGGGGTTTCGCTTCGGCGAACCCGTGACCTGTATTTTCAAAAGCCGCATGGCCGGGCTCTCGGCCTACCGGATACATAAAAAGGTGGTTGGGCTTCGCCAGCGGACGACACGGGAAATTTTAGTGCGCAGGATATAGGGAGGCGCCCACAGCCGCGCAGCTGCCATATCCGGTTGCGGTTCGGGAATAAATCAGGTACAATGTGGAGGATGACTAAAATACGAAAGGGAATCCAATATGAAAGACCTTACAAAAGGTACTCCGGCGCGGGTCATGATCCAGTTTGCAGTTCCGGTAGCTCTTGGAAATATGTTTCAGCTGTGTTACAGTCTTGCAGATACGCGGGTCGTGGGAAGCACTCTGGGAGAAACAGCTCTTGCGGCAGTGGGAGCTACTGCCTCTGTCAGCACTCTGTTCATCGGTTTTCTCTCCGGCCTGACAAGCGGTTTTTCCCTTCTGATTGCCAGGGAATTTGGAGCAGGCAATCAAAAGGGCGTCAAGGGCTATGCCGCGGGGAGCCTGCTCTTAGGAACCATAACCGCCCTTGTGCTGACGTTTGCCTGTATGGGAAGTCTGAAAACAATCCTTCATCTGTTAAATGTCCCCCAGGAGCTCATGGATCAGGCGGACAGCTACATCCGCGTCGTCCTTATGGGCCTGATTGCTACCATGCTTTATAATGCCTGCGCCTCTGTTCTGAGGGCAATAGGCGATACGGCTGCCCCTCTGCTTTTTCTTATTTTTGCAGCGGTACTCAATGTTGGGCTGGATCTGGCCTTTATCCTGATCTTTGGCTGGGGCGTGGCGGGAGCGGCCTGGGCGACTGTATTTTCCCAGGGGCTGGCGGCCTTTTTAAGCCTGATTTATATGTTCCGTAAATATGAGGTATTCCGCTTTACCCTCCGGGATTTTAAAATATCCGCCAAACAGGCAAAGGCCCTTTATGCCTCCGGCCTTTCCATGGCCGCTATGATGTCGCTGGTCTTTTTCGGCACGCTGTCGCTCCAGTGTGCCATCAATACCTTTGGCCAGGATATCATTGTGGCCCATACAGCCGCCCGGAAGATCACAGAATTTTTCATGCTCCCCTTCAGCGTCATGGGCGTCACCATGGCCAATTACTGCGGTCAGAATACAGGAGCCGGACGCATGGACAGGATCCGCGGGGGCATACGCCAGGCGCTGATCCTGACATGGATCTGGGCTGTTGGGATGATTCTTCTCAGTTTCACCGCATCTCCTGCTCTGGCGGGAATGGTCACCGGCTCGGATAATCCTGTGATCCGCTCTACCGCGGCCCTGTATCTGAGATTCAACACCCTGTTCTACTTCGCTCCCGCCGCCATCTCAATCCTCAGAAATGGTCTCCAGGGCATGGGCGACCATGTGACGCCCGTGTGCTCCAGTATGATCGAACTGGTCGGAAAGATCATTGCAGCCTTCTTTCTGGCAGATATCTTCCAGTATTGGGGCATTATCGTGGCCGAACCTGTCGTATGGGTACTGATGGTGATTCCTCTGATCGCGAAGATGAGAAAGATGGTGAAATAGTATATTGGGAGGGGGCGTTTTACCCTCTCCTTCCCCTCCTGCCTCCCGGCCGGGCGGAGCGTCCCTGTTCAAAGCAGCGCTCACAGATGGAAAACGGATAATCCCAGGAAAGCTCTCTGCTGCAGATGGAGCATTTTCGTGTGTAGCTGGCGCACTCTGTCCGCAGGATGCGGCTGATTTCCTCCTCAGTATGGCGCCGTTCAAGAGAAAGCTCCTCCTCCTTCACCGGCAGACCCACCTTTCTTGAAAACTGGAAATAGAGATCCAGCATTTTATAATAGCTCTCCATATCATAAAGATCCGGCCCCGGATGGTAGGGAAATTCCAGTTCCTCCGCCCCCCGGTACTCCCGGCAGTAATCTCTCCAAAGCTCCATCACCAGCTTGTTATCAATATCTACCGAGCAGGTGATCAGCTTATAGATCTCCTGTTTGGAAAATTCTTCCATATGCTCCCTGTGAATATGCTCAAAACTCATATACAGAGATAAAAGCTCGTCCACCTCCATCTTCTCATAGATCGCAGGGGCCTCCATCCCGGCCCAGATCTTTACAAGGGTATCAATATCCGCAGGCAGGCTTAAAAGCTGCTCCGGGAAGCCCACATATGCCTTCATAATCGGAAGGGGACGGGCGGATAAGCCGTCTTCAATAGTTTCTATATCATCGATGGCGGTCACAAAGCCCTCCTCATACAGACCGAAGCGTCCTGCCCGGCCTGCAATCTGACGAATCTCCTCCGGCAGAAGGCTGCGTCTGGAAGTGCCGTCAAATTTCCGTGTCTCTACAAATACGATCCGACGGATAGGAAGATTTAAGCCCATACCGATGGCATCGGTGCTGACCACCACCTCAGTTTCCCGTTCCAGGAACCGTCGCACCTGTTCCCTTCGGGTGGCCGGCGGCAGGCTTCCATAGATAACGCTGCAGCGGACGCCCTGATTTTCCAGATGGGCCGCCAGCGCCAGAACGGATTTCTTTGAAAATACGATCAGCGCATCTCCCTTTTTCAGATCCCGTTTTAAGGAATAGGGCTTTTTCTCCAGGGTCAGCCGGGTATTGCGCTTATGGCGCACAACCTGAAAGCTGTCTTTGCAGCGGCGGATCATCTGAATCACGATATCCTCTGCCTCCGGAGCCATACACAGATGGATCTCCTCCGCCCGAAGCCCCAATACAGCCCTGGTCCAGTTGTGGCCCCGATAGGGATCGGATGCCATCTGGCACTCATCCACTACGGCCACATCAAAATATTCGTGGTCATTGAGCATTTCTACTGTACAGGCCTGACAGACTGCGCCGGGGATCTCCAGGGTCTCCTCGCCGGTAATCATGGAGCAGGGCACGTTTTCACTGTTTAAGCGGTCATACACCTCCAGAGCCAGAAGACGCAGGGGACCGAAATATGCCCCATGCTCCGCCTGTTTCAGCCGTTCCAGAGCATCATGGGTCTTTCCGCTGTTTGTAGGTCCGATATGGAGAATGAACCGGCGTTTCATGGCCCTGGCTTCGGGGTATTCGTCCTCCGGACGCCGTTTTACCGACTCTCGGATGCCTTTTTTGATGGTCTTTGGAATATAGAACAGCTGATATGCCCGTTCCAGGGAATTTGTAAGAAGATATCTGCGGATCCCCTGCATCTTCAAAACACGCTCCAGCTCCTCCAAAGAAAGCTCCGGCAGGTATTCCAGATCCTTTTTTGCCAGCAGTGCACAGAATCGGTGCATATTGCGGCAGTTTTCCTCCCACTCCCCAAGCTGGGGGCCGGGTTTTAAATGGCCTTCCCTTTTCATCAGACAGGCACAGACCTTGGCAAACATGGCGTGTATGTCATTCAGCTCATTTGCCTTTTCCACCTCCGCCAGTCCTTTTTCCGTCAGGCGGGCCAGACGCTTGCGCATCTCGGCCCCGGTCATAGAGCGGTAGCGCTTGTTGACCGGGCCGAAGAATATTTCTTTATAACAGTCTGCCAGATAACCGGCACATTCTTTTCTGCTGTCCATCCTCTACACCATTGTGGTGTCTACAAAGTGCTCAAAACCGCTGATGCCGAACTGGGCGCTGACACTGTTGATCCCGTCCACGATCTCCTCTCTGGAATAGTTGGCGGTATAGAGGGTATTATCATCCAGCTGGTTTAAATACATATAGAAGGCCAGCGCCATTTCCAGATAGCTTCTGTCCGTGACATCCAGCGCCTCATACAGCTCATTTTCCGCCCCATTGATGTCTCCGGCATCTACCATCTCCTTTAAATGGCGGTAGATACGGTCCGCCGGCGTATAGGCGTCATCCAGTGAAGGCAGTTCATAGTCAATTTCATTCTTTCCGAGGGCCACACCTGCGATCGTGCGCACAAGATCGGTAATGGTCCGCATTACATAATCATCCTGATATCCCATAGCAGTCTCACTCCTGATTGTTAATTGCCGCCCAAGACGCAAAAACCGACGGTTTTCGTTTCTGACAGCGGCATTCTCTGCTAAGTATAGTGGAAATGACAGGCCGCGTCAAGATAGAGAAACAAACCTGCCCGGCTGGATGCGCGCTGTTTTATCCAGCCCTTGACGGTGTTTTTTTCTGATATTATAATGTAGGAAACTGCCGTTTCGCACAGTTTTTCCCCTGTGGACGGCACTTATAATATTCAGAGAAATGGTACTGCCTATGAAAACGAATTACATAAGACGAAAAATACTGTCCCTAATAAAGAGTTTCAAAAAAGAGGAGGCCGCAGCCGTGCTTTTGCTTGCCGCCTCTCTTCTCCTTACCTGGTGCGCCATAAATGTATCCGGCTTTGCCCAGCAGTATTCTGTCACGGTTTATTCCTTCTTAAAAAATACAGTAGGACGGGCCTGTGGACTATTTCCTTTTTCTCTGTCAGAAGCAGGGCTCTATCTTTTATCAGCCGCCTGTGTGTATCAGCTGATCCATTCCTTTCGGCAGCCCCTTTTCCTCTTAAAAAAGGCATTTTTCCTGTCCTCACTGCTGTTTTTTATCTACACCATCAACTGCGGAATCAATTATTACAGGACGCCCTTTTCGGTGGAGGCCGGTTTTTCGGAGAAGTTGGCCGAGGGCAGTTCCCAGAGGGAGCTTTATGAACTGTGTGAGTTTCTAGTTCAGAAAGTCAACGAAAATATCCCTCAGGAGACAGACCCTGACCGCAGTCTGTCCTATTTTCAGAGCATGGGACAGCTGGGGCGGGAAGCTATGAGCGGACTTGGAAATGAATTTCCCCAGCTTGGAGGCTGGTATCCGTTTCCAAAGCCTTTGATCAACTCCCGGCTCTTATCCGTGCAGCAGCTGACTGGAATCTACTCGCCTTTTACCATCGAGGCTAACTATAACCGTGAAATACCATTTTACAATATTCCCCATACCATTTGCCATGAGCTGTCCCATCTAAAGGGCTATATGCGGGAGGATGAGGCCAATTTTATCGGTTATCTGGCCTGTATCGGGTCGGAAGATACGGCTTTTCGCTACAGTGGGTATCTGACTGGCTGGGTATACGCGGGAAATGCCCTGGCCCAGGCGGATTTTGACGGGTATCGCAGACTGTATGGACAGTTAGATCCCCAGGCAGTGCAGGATCTGGGGGAAAATAACGCCTTCTGGGATCGGTTCAAAGGAAAAGTGGCAGAGGCGTCCGCCAAAATGAACGACACCTATTTAAAAGCCCACAGCCAGACCGATGGGATCAAAAGCTATGGGCGGATGGTGGATCTTATGCTGACGTACTACCGGTAAATGGCGGTGCTGAATCTTCCTGTCTGTCAGCCATGCTGTGCTCTTCCTTTTTGAGCAGCTTACGGAAGGTCAGGTCCATTCCCACAGCGCCCAGAGGAGCTGTTATGAGAATGGAAAGCACAGCCACACAGAGAACGAGCTGACCGCAGGGCAGGCCCAGGGCCAGCGGAACAGAGCCGATGGCAGCCTGAACTGTGGCCTTGGGAAGATAGGCAATGATGCAGAACAGACGCTCCTTTCGATTTAAGGCCGTTCCCATCAGGCAGAGAGACACACCCAGGGAGCGGAACACCAGCGCCGTCAGGATCATAAGCACGGCCGGAAATCCGGCGTTTAGAGTATAGCGGATATCCACCGCAGCGCCTACCAGTACAAACAGCAGCACCTCAGCGGCAATCCACAGTTTTCCAAATTTTTCTGAAAGCCGTTTGGAAACTGCCGGGCTCTTTCGGTTCAGCACACAGGCCATGCTGACAACTGCCAGAAGGCCGGATAAAGAAACAATGCCATTCAGCCAGGTCTCCACAGCCATAAGGAGAAATGATACGCCCAGCACAATAACAGCCTTCATGCTGTTTCTTATATAATTCCCGCTGGCATAGGCCGCCTCAAAAAAGAGGTTCATGCAATATCCCGCCGCTGCCCCCAACGCTATTCCAAGAAGAACGGACACTGGAATATTGACAAAATCCATTCCATTGGCAGTGCCTCCCTGTGCCATGGCAACAAATGTGGAAAACAGCACAATAACGAAAATGTCGTCGCAGGAGGCCCCGGCCATGATGAGCTGAGGGATGCTCTTATCCGTACCATATCCCTCATCCATAAGCTGCACCATCCGCGGAATCACTACTGCTGGAGAGACGGCGCCTAAAACAGCGCCCATAACCGCCGCATCCATCCTTGTAATTCCAAGAATGACGGGAGCAAGGAGTAAAAAACCCAGTATTTCAAAGCTGGCCGGAACACAGGACATCATGACTGCGGGACGGCCTACTTTTTTAAGGTCTGCCAGGTCGAGAGACAGGCCGGCCCTTAAAAGGATGATGATCAGAGCCATCTGCCGCAGGTCTGCGGAAATGGATAAAATGGATGGATCCAGAAGGTTCAGTACATAAGACCCCAGCAGGATACCGGTTATGAGCATACCAATGATGCGGGGCAGTTTAAGCCGTTTGCAGACAGCCGCCAGAGCCAGGCCTGCAAGGAAAATAAATGAAAGGGACGTAAGCATGGATGTTCCTCCTTTAAGTGTAAATATTTTGTGCGTATCGGTTGAGGTTCACCGAGGCCGAAGAAAATGCAAAAAAAAAGCTGGTGTTCTTCTGCGACGGTGTAATCACAGAAGTCATCAGCCTAGTAAGCGGTTTAGGTGTATCATTCCCAAGGGAGAACTTCATTCCCGGAAATCATTATACTATCAGGAGATCGGATTGTAAACCGGAAATTGCAGTTTTCGGCATTTTCATCTGCAGTCCGTTGCTTTGCACCGGGAGCGCTGCACCTGTGACAGCATCCTCTCATACATCCATGCCATTAAAGCCAGTATGGCAAGAAGATACGGCGGAAATAAGGCCGGGCTTATGTGGTTGGCGATCAGCCCGAAAAGCGGGGGCATAAGACAGGTGCCTATATAGGCCGAGGCCATCTGGACACCGATCATGGCCTGCGAACGTTCTGCTCCAAAGTTAGCCGGGGTAGAGTGGATAATAGATGGATACACTGGCGCACAGCCAAGGCCTGTTAAAACCAGTCCCAAACGTGCGGTTCCAGTTCCCAGAGGAAGAAGAAACGCTGCCGCTCCCGCCAAAATCAGGACAGTTCCCATGCGAATCATCTGGGAATCATTGAATCTAATGGTTAAAAAGCCGCTGGCAAATCTTCCTGCTGTAATCCCGATAAAAAACAGTCCTGCAAAGCCTGCAGCTGTCTCGGCAGGCAGACCATGGTGCAGAACCAGATAGCTGCTGGCCCACAGGCTTACCGTCTGCTCCAGCGCACTGTAGCAGAAAAATGCAGTCATAATTTCCTTTGCACCCGGGATATGAAGGATTTCCGCTATGGAAAGCTGTACATTGGCCTCTGCCTCCTCACTGTCTAACACAGCCTGCCGGCTGTCCTTGCCTCTGTCTCCCCGATTCCACAGAGGGATACTAAAAAACAGCACTGCCGTAAGGGCAGCCTGAAGCAGGGCTATCAGCCGGTATCCCCTGGTCCAGCTTTCTCCGCCGGACAGCATCTGTCCCATAATATAAGGCCCTAAAGTGGCCCCTATCCCCCACATACAATGCAGCCAGCTCATGTGACGGCTGGCATAGTGCAGGGCAACATAGTTATTTAAAGAAGCATCCACACTGCCTGCCCCCAATCCATAGGGAATAGCCCACAGGCACAGTTCAAGGTATGAATCGCTTACCGAAAATCCCAGAAGCGCGGCAGCTGTCATCAGGACGCTGAATGCGGTTACTCTTCCCGTTCCAAACTTTTTTGTCAGCCGATCGCTCAGCAGATTGGAAATGATCGTACCGCAGGCGATGATCATAAAAATGATGCCGGAATAAGAAACGGGAACAGAAAGCTCATGATACATGGAGGGCCACGCAGAGCCCAGCAGGGAATCAGGAAGCCCCAGACTGATGAATGCAAGATAAATAATGGCTAATAATAAATGAAACATCTTTATTTCCCCTGATATATGATGTGTATTGGCAGTAATTCAGGAAGAGGCGATGCCATTCGAGAGGAACCGGATCATATTTTCACGAATCCTGATGGCCAGGTCAGCCGGATCCATTCCCCGCAAACCGGCTGAACATTTTATCGTCTGTTCCAGGGAGGCTCCCACCGGGCGCACCGGGGCGGCAGACGGCAGCGTATTTTTTATTCCCATTTTCTCTCCCTCTTTAAGTGCCCATTCCACCGCCCCCAAACCGTCCGTTTCCGCCAGGATCCGGTTCTTTGGAACTCTCCGGGCCGCCTCCTGTACAGCCGGGTTCCAGACTACATCCGGCCCGATGGACACATAGCAGTCCTGCTCCAGATATTCATCCAGAAAGCGGCTGCAGGAATACCAGTGCACCAGATAGCGGTTCGGATAGTCTCTAAGAATCCGGGCGATTTCCTTTTCCTGTGCCTTCGTGTGGAGTACCGCCGGCTTTTTCTGCTCCATGGCAAAGGCCAGCTGGCGTTCAAATGCCTCCCTCTGAACCTTCACAGGCACATCGCACCAGAATGTGTCCATACCGATTTCACCGATCACCGGATATTTTTCCATAAACGGCATCATGTCCTCCACAGAGGTCTTCCCGCTGTTCCAGGGATGAAGGCCCGCCGCAGGAACAAGAGCCTGTATGGCTCCGGGCCATTTTAAAATCTCATCCAGTCGTTTTGCATCCTCTGGCTCCCCTGCGCATATCATGGTCATGATCCCATCCCGAATCCGTTCCCGCGTCTCCTCTTTTGTACCTGTATGAGCATGGGCGTCGGTTACTACAATATGCCCTCTCTGTACCGCTGTCATTCTCCCATCTCCTCTCCTGAATGGACAATCCGACAAAAATCCCCCAGTCCGTGCGCTTTAGTCATTTTTCCCGCCGCCCATAATCTCCCCATAGATCCGCTGACGCAGTTCTCCCTGACGAAAAAGCCAGTCACGGCTTCGCTCGGCCTCGGTGATCACGATTTCGCTTCCTGTCTTTCCCGTGGCAGGATCCAGAATCAGGATACGGTCAGAGAGATAGATCGCCTCATCTATATCGTGGGTCACTAAAAGCACCGTTCGATTCATTCTGTCCCGAACTCCCAAAAGCCAGTCCTGCATCTCCCCCCGCGTGATCACATCCAGCGCTCCAAAGGGTTCATCTAAAAGCAGAATATCCGCATGGCACAGCAGGGTCCTTAAAAATGCTGCCCGCTGACGCATCCCTCCCGACAAAGCCGAGGGATATTCATTCTCATACCCCTTAAGACCGAATGCACCCATCTGGGCCATGGCCTCGCCCTTCATCTGCTCCAGTCCGCCGTGGATCCTGCCGTAAAGACACACATTTTCCAAAATGGTTTTCCACGGGAAAAGCAGGTCATTCTGAGGCATATAGGCGAAATGCTCCGTAATCCCCCGGATCCTCTGGCCATCTGCAAATACCTGGCCTCCCTCCGGTGAAATCACACCGGTGAGAAGCTTTAAAAGAGTGGATTTGCCGCAGCCGGACGGGCCTAACAGGCTTACAAACTCACCCTCCCTAATGGAAAGATCCAGACCGTTTAGTATTTTCTTATTTTCATAGCTGAATGTAAGACCGGAAATCTCTAATTTCATTATCTCTTGCAGGAAAACAGGCCTGCTTCCTCCTTTTTATATGCACTTGCAGTCATTCCTCTGCCCCATCAGTGAATCACATACCCGGCCGAAGGCTGCCCTCCTATAGCGGATGGTTCCTTTACTGCGGAAGAAATTCGTTGGTATAGCACTCCCCAGCCGGAACCGCCTTGTCGATCACGCCGTATTCCACCATAAAGTCCGTGTAATTATCCCACACAGAGTCCTTCATGGAACCCCAACGATCTGTGTCCTCCATATATTTGCCTGCCAGATATTCCTGAGACATGGTAAGCATTTCCAGAGAATAGTCAGGCGCGTATTTTTGAAGGATCCTGGCGCTTTCCTGAGGCTGCCTGATTGCGTACTCATAGCCCTTTGCTGTGGCAGCCAGGAATTTTTTTACCATTTCCGGTTTGTTTTTTAAGGTATCCTCATTGGCTATGATCACCGGGGTATAGTAGTCCAGACGCTCATCCAGCCGGCGAAGCTCCATATAGTTAATGGGGAAATCGCTGAGTTTGCATTTTACATTGTCCCAGCCCTCAAAAAACCACATGATATCTGCTTTGTCTTTGAGCGCCTCAAAACCGGAACCGTCGGAGATTACCATGTTCAGCTTGGAAAAGTCGCCTCCATCCTTGGCCATCACCGCTTTTAAGACTGCCTCCTCACCGGGGCCGCCCCAGCCTGCATAGGTTTTCCCCTCAAAATCCTTGGGAGAATGAATGTCCTTGTCCGCGTAGGTTACAAAGCCTGACGTATTGTGCTGGATCAGAGCTGCGATTGCCTTAATGGGAAGGGGATCCTGTGAAGTACGCGCCACAGTCACATCCTCCTGATAGCTGATTCCAAAATCACCCTTCCCCACGGCGATCAGGGTTGCGGTGGCTCCCTCCGTAGGCTCGATGATATTTACATCCAGACCTGCTTCCTTATAGTATCCCTGATCCAGAGCAGCGTACATCCCCGTATGATTCGTGTTGGCAACGTAATCCAGGATTACCGTAACAGGCTCAAGGGAGGTTTCCGCCCGGTTCCCGCATCCGGCCATTCCTGCCGCAAAAGCGGCCGTCATGGCTGCTGCCGCCGTCATCTTTACCATACTTTTCCAATTCTTTCTCATAATACATTTTCCTCCTTTATAAACGTTTCCTGTGACCTTCGGATACACTTACATCCTGCCGGATGCCTCATTGTCCATCCCGCCGCTGTATCTGCGGTACGGCTTATGCTTTCTCTCATAGGGCAGCCACAGCCGCCCAAGCAGCCTTACGGCCCCATTCATACAAAGGCTGAGACCGATGATCACTGCCACACAGGCAAATACCTTATCCAGCATATATCCGTTTTTCACCCGCAGCAGATAATATCCAAGTCCTTCCTGCGCCCCGATCCATTCTCCCACCACAGCTCCGCTGATGCTGTAAGTCGCGGCCACCTTAAGCCCTGACAGAAGGGACGGCAAAGCCGCGGGGATCTTTACCAGCCGGTAAGCGCTCCATTTGCCTGCGCCGCAGGAACGGACAAGATGCACATATTCCCCATCTACCCTGCCAAGACCGTCAGAAAAGCTGACTGCAACCGGGAAAAAGCACATCAGCACCACAGTCAGGATCTTCGGCCCAATGCCAAAGCCCATATAAATAATAAAGATCGGTGCCAGAACCAGCATAGGCACCGTCTGCGTCACCACCAGGAGAGGATAAACGCCCTTTTTTACCGCCGGGAACCAGTCCATGAGAATCCCCAGCGCCAGCGCCAGAATAAAGGATATCCCGATTCCAGCCAGAGCCTCCAGCGTAGTTACTGCCCCATGGCCCACCAGCGTCTCCCATTCTGTTCCAAAAGCGGCAGCCACATCCGTAGGAGCGGGAAGCACATAGAGAGGAATGCCAAAGATCTTCACTGACAGCTCCCATACCGCTAAAATCCCCATAGCTCCCCCCACCAAAACCGCCCGTCCTCTCCATTCCTTCATTCTCATCATCCTCCTCTGCCGTCATGCAAAAAGCCCCCATCCCGCAGGACAGAGGCCAAAACCATTCTTTACTCTGTATTTCCCTACGTTGGCATTATCCAAATCAGGTTATGGGTCGAAATTACAAATTTCCTCTCAGCCTGTATACAGGCTCCCCTGTTTTCTTATAAATACTTCAAAGCTTATACTATTCCTTTGCTGCATTCTGTAATTCCGGCAGCAGCATATAGTTATTATCCCGATCCGAGTCATCGATCATGGCGTCCAGCTCCCGGATCAGATAGCTGTCAGGCATATTCCTCTGCCACCACCGATATCCCTTGGAGTTCCTGACGCCCTTTGCGTCGATCTCGCGTCCCGCATAATAGTCAATATACACAGCGGCGTAAACCTCCGCCATGGAATGTTCCACCTCGTCTCCCAGGTTCTTTACCACGCCCCGGATCTGGTCAATGATCAGCTTTTGTATATACTGCTCTGACCAGCCCTCAAAATCAAGCAGATTGGGATCCCCGCTGCCGGTGCGCTTCGCCCAGGCAGACACATCCACCGCCTTTGTGGCATATTCCATACTCCCGTCCTTTTTCCACTGGAGTACCGCGTACTGACAGGGAGGTATACTCAACGCGTCGGTGACAATTTCCATAATGCCATAAGCGCTGTCCGCCACTCCAGGCTCCGCCTTGTGCTTGCGGATACGCTGGACGTGAAGGTGGCCGCTTAGATATAAAGGCAGCTGATATTTCTGCAGCAGTTCAATCACATCTCCATTGTTGTCCATGGCGCACTGCGTTGTGTACATCCGGCTCTGGGCCAGAAGATTGTGATGGCCGATGGGAAGAACATTCATCCCATCCTCCTTCGCCTTTTTCAGCTGCTCGTCGGCCCATTGAAGAGTCTCCTCCTTCAGTCGCCCTTCTACCAGATTTTTCGGCTCATACTGACAGGTGTCAAGCATCAGAAGGCGGTTCTTTTCATCCAGCTGGTATACATAGCTTAGAGAGGCCTCATCCCGGCTGATAGCCTGATCGTAACCGTACATATGGTAAATGTTGTAAAATTCCTCTGGTGTCACCGGATCCGCCGGCGTCTTTTCTGCTCCAAAATACACAGAGGCATTGGTGTTGTTAATATCATGATTTCCGGGGATAACTAATACGGGAATACCGGCATCCTGAACTTTTTTTAGCTTCTCAGCCAGTTCCTCATGGTTGATCTTTTCCCCATTCATGGTAATATCGCCGCTGAGCACCAGAGCCGCAGGATTTTCCTCAATTACCTGATCCATAAAGGCATCCAGAAGCTCTGGAAGATATTCCACCACCTTGCCGTCGCACCGCTCCACAAAAAGCTGAAAGGCCTCTCCCCCATCGTCGGCAGAAGCGCTCTGATAATGAAGATCCGTTGCCAGAATCAGCTTAGGCGGCTCATAGGGCGTTTCCTCCGGCTGAGGCGGAAAGATACCGGGCAGTTCCTTTTTCCAGCCGCTATAGCCGCTGCCCCGTTCCAGAGCAGCCTCCCTGCTCTTTAGCGTCTCAGACTCTGCAGGCTGTGTTTCCTCCTGCGTTTCTGTTTCCTGCTCCCCATGTTCCTCAGGCCGGGAACTGCTCTCCTGGGCGGATGTTTCAAACGGCTCCTGGGGATGGGTCATTTTCTTTAAAAGGTGCAGCACCCCAAAGCACGCCATAGCGACTATGACGTACATCACGGCACTTAAGATCCAGGTCTTTCGTTTCATTTCCTTGTTCCCTGCTTTCTGCGCTCCAGGCCGGGATCTATATGATCCCCAGCTCCTTCATGGCATAAGCAATTCCGTCTTCCTCCACGGTCTTTGTAACAAAGGAGGCGTAGGGCTCCAGCACCGGACTGTGGCTGCCCATAAGAATACAGTTGGAAGCATAGCGGAACATGGACAGATCGTTGCTGCTGTCTCCAAACACATAGGCATCCTCCAGACGGATGCCGCAGTGCTTTAATACCTGGTCAATGGCAGTTGCCTTGGAATGGCCTCTGGGCACACACTCATAAAAGCCGTCTCCCCGGTCAATGACCTCAATGTCCTTCATACGCCCGAACAATTCCATGGGCCGGCTGTTCTCATCGGCTCCCAGATAAAATTTGTCAAAGACATAACCGTCCTCCTCCCAGTAATGGGGGATTATGCAGCCGCTGTCTGCCAGAGCCTGCTTTAACTCCTCTACCTTTGGGATCCTGGATGGCGTCTTGTGGATATAGCAGCCTTCTGTTCCCTCTAATACACCATCCAGTCCGCATTCATCAATATCCCTTTTAATCTGCATCCCCCTATCATGGGGAATGGCATGGCGGTACAGGATCTCACCGTGAACCACCACACAGGTTCCGCATCCGCAGAGATACCCGTCGGCTTCTACCTGAGAGCGGATCTGGGCCAGATGGCAGTACACCCGGCCTGTGTTGATAAACACCTGATGTCCCCGGCGCCTGGCCTCCTTAATGGCCTCCTTCGCGCTTTCTGGAACCTGCCTGGTCTTTTCAGAAAGAAGGGTGCCGTCAATATCAAAAAATAATGCTTTCATATCTCTACTCGTCATCCCTGAATACAATGGTTCCTGCCTCTTCATCCATGCTGTCCACAATCGCAAGGGATTCCAGACGGATCCCTTCTGAGCGAAGCAGATCGCCGCCTACCTGGAATCCCTTTTCGATGACAATGCCGGCTCCCACTAATTCTGCGCCGGAGTCTCTTACCAGCGCTGCCAGCCCCTCTAACGCTTTGCCGTTTGCCAGAAAATCATCGATCAGAAGAACCTTGTCCCCTTTGCCTAAAAATTCTTTGGAAACAATGATATCATATACTCTTCCGTGGGTAAATGACTCCACCTTTGTGGTATAGACCTCTCCTGCGATGTTCTTTGTCTGGGTCTTTTTGGCAAATACCACCGGGACGTCAAAATACTGGGCTACGATGCAGGCAATTCCAATGCCGGAGGCCTCAATGGTAAGGATCTTGTTTACCTCTGTGTCAGCAAATCTGCGTTTAAATTCCTTTCCGATCTCCCCGAAGAGTTTGATGTCCATCTGATGGTTTAAAAAGCTGTCTACTTTCAAAACATTACCGGCTTTGATTTTTCCGTCTTTGCGGATCCGGTCTTTTAAGATCTGCATATATGTATCCTCCTTGATTCATTCGCAGCCCCCCCTGGGGTTATTTTTTTGTAACAAGGTGCGCGCCGTAAATCCCTGGCGCGCACCCTTTTTATATGGTATGTTCTGTTTATTCTGCCTGAGAGGACACCTCTGTAGTCTGTGCTGCCTCGCCGCTCTCCCCGGATGCCGCCTCTGTGGTCTCTGCTGCCTCGCTGCTCTCCTCGGATGCCGCCTCTGTCTGTGCTGCCTCGCTGCTCTCCTCAGATGCCGCCTCGGTCTGTGCTGCCTCGCTGCTCTCCTCAGATGCCGCCTCTGTGGTATCTGCTGCCTCGCTGCCCTCCTCGGACGCCGCCTCTGTAGTCTCTAACACCCGTTCGGAAACAGCTGCCGGATTCTCTGCCTCATTATCTGCATTCTCTGCCAGATAACGCATCACCTTATCCTGGAGTACGTATTCATCCGCATTCTCCTGGCCGTACATACTTACCAGAGTATCTTTAGACATACCGTTGTCCTGGGCAAACAGCTCTCTGTCCTCATCGGTCAGCTGATCCAGGCCCTCTTTTGCAGCAATGGCCTCTACTGTCAGTTCCCTCTTGGCGGCCTCTTTTACAGTTGCGTAAATATACTCCTTAAAGCTTGGCTCACTCATGCCGTTTGCCTGCGCCATCTGAGTAAAGGTCATGCCGTATGTCTTAGCCTGATCCGTATACTGCTTTACCATCTGATTGTAGCGGACGGAAAGGCCGTTTCTGGAAAGCTTAAACTGGGAGCTGTCAACCACGTTCTGAAGGGCATCCTCCTCCATCTGCTGTTCTGCGGTTGCCTGCTTCTGCTCCAGCAGGCTCTCACGGATGCTTGCCTTATACTCGTCTACAGTCTGATACTCATCATTTGATACTTTCTTCACAAAATCATCATTGAGCTGTGCGTCCTGCTGCTCCTTTACAGAGTTGACCTTTACCTCGAATACCACTTCCTTACCAGCCAGGGACTGCTCCTTGTAGTCCTCCGGGAAGGTCAGATCCAGCGTCTTTGTATCGCCTTTCTTTGCGCCGACCAGCCCGCTTTCAAAGCCGTCGATCATCGTGCCGGAACCCAGCTTTAAATCCTGATCCCTTGCAGTGCCGCCGTCAAACGTCTCTCCGTCCTTTTTCCCTGTATAGTCGATATTCACTGTATCGCCGTCCTGTGCGGCCCGGTCTACCTCTACCAGGTCGGGGTTCTGCTTTAAAGCTGTCTGGATTTTTGCATCCACTTCCTCATCTGTCACCTCAGGGGCGGCTACATTGATCTTCACTCCCTTGTACTCAGAAAGAGTCACGGTCCCCAGATTAACGTTACCGTCGGCGCTGCCGGAACATCCTGCCAGAATAGACATGGACGCAAGACTGCACAGACAAAATAATGCAATTTTTTTCATAATGGTTTCCCTTTTCTATTTCATACTATTTTCGCCTGCGTTCCATCTGCGGATCTCTCATCCGCAGACAGCACAGGCAGACGCTGTACATAGTTATACCATACAAGGCCGTGAAAAAAAAGCCTTTTATGCATAAAATGCCTTAAATGCCTTATATGTATTGTATACATCCAGCTTGGAGGACAGTTCAAACGGAGCGTGCATGGAAAGAATCGGCACTCCCAGATCCACTGTGTCCACATCCATATGAGCCACATACTTGGCAATGGTTCCGCCGCCGCCGATATCTACCGCGCCAAGCTCTCCTGCCTGCCAGTATACTCCCGCGTCCTCCATAATTCCGATCACCTTTGCCATGGTCTCTGCACTGGCGTCATTGGAGCTGGATTTGCCTCTTGCTCCGGTGTATTTTGTCAGAACGCATCCCTTGTTGATGTAGCTGGCGTTGCGTTTCTCAAATACGTCCGCAAAGGTGGGATCGTATGCGGCATTCACATCGGAGGAAAGGCAGAGAGAGGCTCTTAATACATCCCGCACAGCCACCTTCTCCTGCTCTGCCAGATCCTCGATGTAATGGAGCACATAGTCGGAGTTTAAGCCTGTATTGCCCTCAGAACCAATCTCCTCTTTGTCCGTAAGAATCGTCACCGTAGTATGCACCGGCTTCTTTGTGTCGATCTCCGCTGTAAGAGCTGTATATGCACACACGCGGTCGTCCTGGCCGTATGCGCCGATCAGGCTGCGGTCCAGGCCGATATCCCTTGCCTTGGTTGCCGGAACCAGTTCAAACTCCGCACGAAAGAAATCCTTCTCCCGGATGCCGTATTTTTCATTTAGCAGGGACAGAACCGTAAGCTTTACAGCCTCCTTTATATCCTCTCCCTCATAAGGCACAGAACCCATGATCACATTCAATTCCTCGCCCTTTAAGCCATCCTTTAAGGGACGTTCATTCTGCTTGGCAGCCAGATGGGGAAGCAGATCTGTAATGCAGAATACAGGCTCATCCTCCTTCTCTCCAATGCAGATCTCAATCCGTTCTCCATTCTTCTTTGCCACTACTCCGTGGATCGCCAGCGGCACGGTTCCCCACTGATACTTGCGGATTCCACCGTAATAATGAGTCTTAAAGTAGGCGATATCTTCCTTTTCGTAAAGAGGATTGGGTTTTAAGTCCAGTCTGGGGGCGTCGATATGGGCACCGTTGATGCGCAGTCCTTCCTTTAAAGGCTTCGTTCCGAAGGTAGTGGCGATCACAGCCTTTTCCCGGTTTACAAAATATACCTTATCACCGGGCGCATAGGTTTCTGAGCGGTCAAACAGCCTGTAGCCTGCCTCCTTCAGCATCCTAACCGCCTCTTTTACACACTCCCGTTCTGTCTTTCCTGTGTTCAGGAACTCCTTGTAGCCCTCACAGTATTTATATGCCTGCTCCTTCTGCTCCGGAGCCTCTTTTGCGATATGAGGCGCGGACCAGGTAAGCTCTTCCTGAAGCTTCTGTGCTTCTGTCTTGTTTGCCATTGTGTTTATCCTCCTGTAGGTTATTGATTTCATTTTCAAAACTCCGAGCCAAATCCCTAAAGCTCAAAGGTGCGGGCCGCAGCCTGCTTTCTTCTCTCCGAACCGAACCGCCGGTGCACGGCGTCCAGCAGCAGGGCGGATGACTGGGGATCCTCTTCCCTCTCAGCCGCCTTGAGGGCCGCAGCCAAAAAGGACGCATCTGCCTCCTCCTGGCAGGAAAGCCATCTTAAAATATCATCCTCCCTGCGGGTCATAAGCCCTTTTACGGCTTCCATGGGGTGCTGTTTTAAATAGTCCCAGTACCCTCCCTTCCATTCCTCCGTAAGTCCATAGGGCCAGTAGAGGCGGTAAAGGGCCAGCTGCGTCACAAGCTTTGGCCGCTCCACGATTACCGCATTGGGAAAGAGCCTGTCATACTCCCTGAACAAAAACTCCGTCCCTGAAAAACAATAGCGGTACATATGGCCGCAGCCGTGCATCTTTCGCATAATGATCCGGGCCGGGGTGTTTTCCACGGAATCCTCGAAAAATTCCGGAAAAATCAGCTTCGCAAGAAGCCGTCCTTCCTCGTCCAGATATTCCACAGTCAGTTCCTGGCGAAGCTCGGACAAAACCTCCTTAAAACAGGACTTACTGCCGGGAACTATCCGAATCCGCAGGGAGTTAATACCTGTACAGCCGGTAAACACCCCTGCTCCCCAATCCTGCACCGTACTCCCAAACGACAGCGTCTTTAGTTCAGAGCAATTATAAAAAGCATAGGCTCCCACTTTTTTTAGATGCTGCGGGAGCGCTAACTCCTTAACAGCCCGTCCGCAAAGCTGGGGTTCCTCCCTCAGATGATCCGGCGGTGTCTCCCTCCCCCGAACAGTCTGTGAAAAAAGATACCGTTCCAGCTCCGTTACCGGCATCCCATCCATATAATCCGGAAGGACGGGAGCGCCGTCCAGGGTATAGCAGCGCTCCAGGCAGATCCCATCCGTTGTTTTCCTATATAATAATTCCATGATAACAGTTTACCCATTTTGGGGGATTTTTTCAAGATAATTTTTTATCTGGAAATGAGAATACCCCTGTGCATACACACAGGGGGACTCTCTTTAGTCTAAAATACGTCCGTCCAGCGACAGCGTCACTGACTGCCAGGGCAGGAATTTCCCGCTTGCTTTTAAGGCATTGACAGCCGCCTGCTCCAGGCCTTTGCAGCATGGAACCTCCATACGGACAATGGTTACGCTTCTAATATCATTTTGGGAAATAATCTGGGTCAGCTTCTCGGTGTAATCTCCCTCGTCCAGCTTGGGACAGCCCACGATCGTTACTTTACCCCTCATAAAATCCTGGTGAAAACGGGCATAGGCATAAGCGGTGCAGTCAGCGGCGATCAGCAGCTTCGCATCTTTAAAATAGGGGGCGTTCACCGGCACCAGTTTGATCTGAACGGGCCACTGGCGAAGTTCAGAGGCCGGAGCCGTATACGGTTCTGACGCTTCTGTCTGAGCCCCTTTGGCATCTGTCTCATTCTCCTGGGTGCGGTTAAAAAGCTGCATCCGGCTTCCAGGACAGCCGCCTGCCACTGCTTTATGGGCCGCCTTTCTCTTTTTATTTTCCTCCACTGCTGCCTCGTCATAGGCTGCAGCCTCCCGTTCCACAAAGGAAATGGCCTCTGTGGGACAGGCCGGCAGACAGTCACCTAAACCGTCGCAGTAATCGTCCCGCATCAGCTTTGCCTTTCCGTCTACCATGGCAATGGCTCCCTCATGGCAGGCTTCGGCACAGAGGCCGCATCCAGTACATTTTTCTTCATCAATGTGAATAATCCTTCTTATCATATGGTTCCCTCCGGCATGAATCTTGACTTTATGACCGGAGTATACTACAATCAACCCCAAAAGTATGTTGTTTCTACAACAAAAGGAGATAAAATGGATCTGAATTTCTTACAAAGCACCCTGCTTTTTCAGGGCTCGTCCACAGAAGAAATCGGCGCTATGTTAAAATGTCTGGGCACAAAGGAGCAATCCTTTTCCAGAGGAACTGTCATCCTGCACGCAGGAGACACCGTCCGTTCCATCGGCCTGGTGCTGGCAGGCCGGGTACAGATTGAAAATGACGATCTCTGGGGCAATAAAAGCGTTCTGGACAGCGTTGGGCCGGGGCAGGTTTTCGCTGAAACCTACGCCTGCATACCCGGCGAACCCATGATGGTCAGCGCCGTGGCGGCGGAAAACTGTGACATCCTCTTTTTAAATGCCAGCCGGGTGCTGACTTCCTGTCCCTCGGCCTGTTCCCATCACAGCCGACTGGTTCAAAACCTCCTGCTTCTGTCAGCCCGAAAGAACCTGAACCTGTCCAGACGCATTTTCCATACCTCTCCAAAATCCATCCGGGGGCGTCTCCTGTCCTATCTGTCCTTTCAGGCTGCGGTGCATCAGAGCAGAGAGTTTACTATCCCCTTTAACCGGCAGCAGCTGGCAGACTACTTAAGTGTGGACCGCAGCGCCATGTCGGCGGAGCTTGGACGGATGCGGGATGAGGGCATACTGGAAACAGAACGGAACTATTTTCAGCTAAAACAGAGCCTTTAGCCTCAAAAGCCGGGACATTTTTCGGAAAAACCTTGCCACCGCCCCGGTTCTCATGTACAATCGACTGGAATATGCCTGACACTTAACAGCAGATATAAGGAGTTTGAACGAAACATGAGTATTTTAAATGTAGAACACTTAAGCCATGGCTTTGGAGACAGGGCCATTTTCCAGGATGTGTCCTTCCGTCTTTTAAAAGGAGAGCACATCGGCCTTGTGGGTGCAAACGGAGAGGGAAAGTCCACCTTTATGAACATCATCACGGGAAAGCTGATGCCCGACGAGGGAAAGGTAGAGTGGGCAAAAAATGTAAATGTAGGCTACCTGGACCAGCACACAGTCCTCGAAAAGGGAATGACCATCCGTCAGGTGCTAAAGAGCGCCTTTGCACCCTTATTTGATATGGAGGCGAAGATGAATACCATCTGCGACCGCATGGGCGAAGCAGATGAGGATCAGATGAACGAGATGATGGAGGAGCTTGGCACCATCCAGGATCTTCTCATGGCTCACGACTTCTATGTCATCGATTCCAAGGTAGACGAGGTGGGCAGAGCCCTTGGTTTAGACGAGATCGGAATGGAGCGTGATGTAACAGAGCTTTCCGGCGGCCAGAGAACCAAGGTACTCCTGGGAAAGCTGCTGCTGCAAAAGCCGGATATCCTGCTCCTTGACGAGCCTACCAATTATCTGGACGTCCAGCACATCGAATGGCTTAAGCGGTATCTTCTGGACTATGAGAATGCCTTTATCCTTATTTCCCATGACATTCCATTTTTGAACAGCGTCATCAATCTGGTGTATCATATGGAAAACCAGCGTTTGGACCGGTATGTGGGAGATTATGATAAATTCCAGGAGGTCTACGCCGTGAAAAAAGCACAGCTGGAAGCAGCCTATAAGCGGCAGCAGCAGGAAATTGCAGAGCTGGAGGACTTTGTGGCCCGCAACAAGGCCCGCGTTTCCACCCGGAATATGGCTATGTCACGGCAGAAAAAGCTGGACAAAATGGAAGTGATCGAACTTGCAAAGGAAAAGCCGAAGCCGGAGTTTCATTTCCTGGAGGCACGTACAGCCGGAAAATATATTTTCGAGACAAAAGAGCTTGTGATCGGCTACGACGAGCCTTTATCGCGCCCCTTAAATCTGGTGATGGAGCGAGGCCAGAAGGCAGTGCTGGTTGGTGCAAACGGTATCGGAAAGTCCACGCTTTTAAAGAGTATCCTTGGGCTGACTCCGGCGCTGTCCGGTTGTGTAACTCTGGGAGATTATCTGTCCATCGGATATTTTGAACAGGAAATGGCTCCGGGCAACACAAATACCTGTTTGGATGAAATATGGAAGGAATTTCCATCCTATACCCAGTATCAGGTACGGTCAGCCCTGGCAAAATGCGGCCTGACTACCAAGCACATCGAGAGCCAGGTACGGGTGCTAAGCGGCGGCGAACAGGCAAAAGTGCGGCTGTGCAAGCTGATCAACCGTGAATCCAATGTACTGCTCCTTGACGAGCCCACCAACCATCTGGACGCGGACGCCAAAGCGGAGCTTAAAAGGGCATTAAAAGAGTATAAGGGAAGCATCCTTCTCATCTGCCATGAGCCGGAGTTTTATGAGGGGCTGGCAACGGATGTGTGGGATTGCAGAGACTGGGCGCTGCGTCTGTCATAGGCAGCGGTTTCAGATATGCAAAACCGGCATACAGCTGCAACAAAATCGCAGCTGTATGCCGGTTTTTAATATTCTCTTCCCGCCTCAGTCTGCCTCAGAGGGCGGCTGCCTGGCGGGGATTCTTATCCATCTGATCCTGCTCCCGGCGGATACACTTATTTTTGCGCCGGCAGATAAGCTCTGCCAAAAGGATCATAGCCAGCCCTATAAATATCCCTTTATTTCCCATATCCAGCATGGAAATGCATCCGGTGACAGCTCCGGTGATAAAGCTTGTAACCGTCCAGGTATAAAACCAGGCCCTGTCCAGCATGGCCTCCTCCCGGTCCAGGACATACTGAGTCCAGCTGAGCACGCACTGTTTCAGATTGTTGGTTGTAAAGATACTGGCACTGTTATATCCTCCGGCTCCTGAAAATGTCCCCCACTGGAAACTGGATGCAATAAAAACAGGATAAAGGCGGATTATAGCAGGTATCCCCTCAGGCAGAGTCAGTGACAAAAGGAGACATCCCCCATCTACCATCAGAGAAAGACGTTCCATATCGGGTTTTAAAAAACGCTTTATCAGAAATGATACTGCCATGGAAAGGCAGAACAGAATCAACGCCCCAAGACGAAGGGATACCTGAAACAGGTCGCCGCCTACCAGTTCCTTTGTCAGGCTCATAATATTTCCAGTCTGAGCAGAGGCAAAATTGCCCTCAAAACCGCAGATCGCGCAGGTTCCCATAAAACCGCCGATACAGGTCATATTGTAATGCAGCAGCTTTTCAAGCTTTACTTTTTGCGTCTGTTCCATGTTTTTAGCTCCTCATCCTTATCCTGCTGTTCCTGTTGATATTATATCAAAAAACAAATACAGCGTCATTCTGCAAAAGTAACATTTTTTAAACGTTTTTAAATAAGTTTTAAGGCGGGTTTTAAACCGTTTCAGTCCCTAAACTTTCCGATTCTGCCGTTTTAAACCAGTCAAAGGCTCCTCCGGAAGGCTCCATCTGAAATTCCAGCCGTTTTCCTGTCACAGGATGGGGAAAGACAAGACGGAAGGCACAAAGGGCTAAGGGCGTCGGCTTGTGAGGGGGGAAAGAATGGGGGAGGACGCTGGTTTTCTCACTGCCGGCGCAAAGGGATACTGTCCCATATTTTTCATCTCCGTACAGAGGGATTCCCCGGCTGGAGAACTGAACGCGGATCTGATGGTGGCGGCCGGTGAGAAGGCGGATCTCTACGAGACTGTATATTTTTTCACCTTCCTCCTGGCGCTCCGTCTGTGCTGCAACGCGGTATTTCAGTTCTGCTCTCCTGCTCCCTTCCGCTGACTTATCCACAATTTCCGATCGGTTTTCTCCCTGTATTTGTCTGAGGTAATCCACATATGTCCCCTGATTATCCACAGGTTTTCCACATACCACTGCCTTATACCATTTTTCCATCTTCCCTTGCTGCATCAAGGTACTAAGTGCCCCCGCGGCAGTTCGGTTCTTAGCATATACCATGATTCCCGGCACAGGACGATCCAACCTGTGGATAACTCCTACATACGGAGGCTGGGCACGATTGGGCCTTGTGGATGATTTTGTGGCTAATTTGTGGATATTTTGTGGATTTCCCAAAGGTGCGGCAAGATACCGCCGGATCTCGCTTACCATATCCCTTGCAAAGCCTCTGGCCGACTGGGATTCTATCCCTGCCGGCTTGATGACTGCCAGAATATCTTTATCCTCATATAATACAGAAAGCATAGTAAATCCTTTCCTATCAATTACTTTGATATTAAACGTATTTTGTAACGATTCAGGATCAAGTATTTTCCCGTCGTTCTGAACAGCTGCAGTATTTTTTCAAAAGTATTGCATATTTTTCGTATTCCGTGTATAGTATGTATTACGGTATTATGTAGTATTAAAAACTACATAAATTAGTTATTATAACTTTATGTTAAATTCTACGATTAAAAAGGAGGTATCTGCAATGGCACAGAAAATAAAACGCAATATTCTCAAAATAAAAGATCCCGGCAGCGCCCTGACTCATTTCACAGCCATGATTCTGGCAGCGGCAGCGGCGGTTCCCCTTCTCATCAAGGGTTCCCGTTCTCCGGCGCAGTTCCATCTGGCAGCTCTGGCAGTTTTCATCCTGAGTATGGTAGGACTTTATGCAGCCAGCACCATCTATCATACGCTGGACATTTCCCCAAAGGTGAACCGCCTGCTGCGCAAAATCGATCACATGATGATTTTTGTGCTGATCGCCGGCACCTACACTCCGGTATGCCTTATTGTGCTGGGGGATGAAACAGGCTGGTTCCTTTTGGGGCTGGTATGGATCATTGCCTTTTTGGGAATCCTGATCAACGCCTTCTGGATCACCTGTCCCAAATGGTTTTCCTCCATGGTGTACATTGCCATGGGCTGGGTATGTGTCCTGGCATTTTCAAAGATCCTCACTGCCCTTCCTAGGGAAGGATTTATATGGCTGCTGGCAGGAGGCATCATCTATACCCTGGGCGGCATCATTTACGCCCTGAAGCTGCCTGTTTTCAATTCCAGGCACCGGTACTTCGGTTCCCACGAGATTTTCCATCTCTTTGTTATGGGCGGCAGCCTCTGCCATTATATGATGATGTATCAGTTTGTCGCATAAAGATCAGCTCCTCCTTTTTCTTTCGGGGGAGCTGTTTTATTTGATATTCCCGTTTCATGGCCTCTTCCTTCGTGGAAAAGGCCTCATAATAAACCAGAACCACCGGTCTGCGGGGCCTGGTGTATTTTGCTCCTTTTCCCTCATTGTGGGCCTTTAAGCGCCTGTCCAGATTGTTGGTCCAGCCGCAGTAGTAGGTTCCGTCTGCACATCGCAGAATATAGGTGTAATTTTCGTTCATTTGTCTTATCCGGTTTCTATGTAAACGGCGATCACGCCAAAACGCCATCACCGCCCGGACCCGAAGGTCTGTATCTATGATAAAGCACCAGCTGGATGCGCCATATGGGTGCTGCCAGAGAGTTTTCCGATATCTATAGTATACTATACGCATACCAGCAAAAAAGGTTCGCAAAAACGGCGGCTTAAAATCTTCCTCCGCCGCCCCCATGGCTGCGGCCGCTGCTGGAATGGTGGGTGGTACTGCGCCCGGCAGTATTTCCTCCGCCCGGAAATCCCCCTCTCCAGATATCATTCTGTTTTGCAATCCGCACGTGGGTAGTAAACTGATGAATCAGACGGTCATCGGTGTCTGTAAAATGAAAACCTGCCTGGGCCCGGTAAGCCAGAAGGCCGTTTTCCTGCTGGCGGCCGCTCAGCTTCATGGCATATCTGCGTTTTACATCAAGACACACCGCAGCTCCCGCAAAGAGGGAAATACCTGCCGCAAAGGCTGCCTCATACCAGCGGATGCTTCGATAGCGGTGAATCTCGCCGGTATCCCGATCGTATGTATACTGCCCGGACTGAACTCCCTGTTTCACAACCATGGCAGTATCTTCCAGAAATGCCTCTGCTCCGCCTGCAAAATCCCTTTTTTTCAGATATGCTGACAAATGTTTTTTCACACGGTCGAGTTTTGCATCGGTCATGATCTGTATCATATTTCCGCAGGTAGAGATCCAGTAGGTTCCCTCCTGGCTTCCCGGCCCATCCATATAATACAGAAGGAGAACCCCGCTTTTTGTCTTTCCTGTGCCAAAGTCATTTTCGTCATAAAAATCATCGGCATACTCTTCTGCAGTTTTCCCGGTCTGCGCCCAGGCGGTGACGATCACGGCATCCTGTTTTGTAGTCTGGGTAAAGTCATTTACCCCACGTTCCAGCTGTATTATCTCACTGTCTGTAAAGATTCCCGCCTGATCGAACACACGGCCTTGAGCGCCATATGACATAAACGGGCATACGAAGAAAAACCACAGAACTCCGATAAACAGAAGGTATCCTCCAAACCTCTGCCTCACTGTCCTGAAATGTATATTCCGCCTTTTTCTTTCTTCTCTTCTCATCCCAGAAAATATCCTCCCGTCAAGAGCAGTATAAGCAGCGGCAGAACGACCCCAAGAAACAGCACTGCCAGCTTTTTATTGTCCACCGGCAGTTCCCCCCATACCTTTCCAGTCTGTCCGTTAAGGGCAAAATAGTAGATCTTTCCCCTGGCTTTATCATTGTAGGTCAGAGTCCACACCGGCAAAAGGGCATAATTCCATCCCTCCTCTGTCACATCCACCTCGCTGTTTTTCACCTCCAGGCTGCTGAAATCACCTGCGCTGGCCTTCAGGTTTTCCAGCGCAAACTGACGCACCTCGGACTGAACCTCTGATACGAACGACTCCCGTTCCATATCCCGGTTTTCAGCCACAAAGCCGGAGAGATATCCCATTGAAAACGGCTTTTTTTCCTCCATCCGGTAAGGCAGGACGCCGTCTGCCAGTTTTCGGTTGGCCTTTTTAAGGGCGTTTCTTGCAACCGAATCAATGTCCAGATCTCCTTCCCTTCGGACGTCGTAGACCTTTGTCTCTGTATAGCGAATATTTCCTGCCGTCCAGACCCGGTTGTTCCTTCCCTCTGCTGTAAGATTTCCGTGGAGCTGGCAGCGGTAGAGCCAATAAGGGAAATAAACCCCTGTCATGGTCTGGATCTGCTTTGGAGAATAGAAGGAATCAGGGACAAACCGCTTTCTGCGAATCCACTGGCCGAATATCTCTTCTGCCTTTTTTCGGTCGATCTGAAAGGGAATGACATAATCCGGCTCAAAGCTGCCGGTCAGACGCCCTGCCAGTACCACAGGATTGTGACAGTAATAGCAGAAGGTGGCCGCTGTCGTAGCGTCGGTAACAATCTGTGCGCCGCAGCTGGGACAGGTATACAGCACCGGCGCTTCCCGTTCCTCCCCCTTTTCTTCCTTTTCCTGCTCCTTCTCCTGAATTTTCTCCATCTCCTCCTCTGTAAAGTCAGAGAGGCAGAATTCACAGTGATACTTCTGGGATTTTGGCTCAAATATCAGGCCGCCTCCGCAGTTTGGGCATTTGTAGGTGATCGCCGCCATCTTATCTGTCTCCCCTTGGTTTCCCGCATTCACTGCAGAATTTACCTGTATTTACCGTGCCGCAGGTACAGGTCCAGGGGCCTGCAGGCCTGGGCTTTCCGCATTCGCTGCAGAATTTACCCTCATTCTGCGTTCTGCACTGCGGGCATATCCAGGTTCCGGCGGCCCCGTTTCCGACTGCAGTTCCATTGCCCACTGCGGCCCCGTTTCCAACCGCGGTTTCGGCTCCGAAGCTGCCGCCTGCTCCCAAACCTCCGCCTGCTCCGCAGGATCCCATTCCTGCTCCCAAACCTCCGTTTTGCCCCATCATCCGCATCTGCTCTGCATTGGCTGCCGAAGCCGTTCCCATAAAACCTCCCCCGGTCTGCATTCCAAAACCCATTCCCATAAATCCGGCCATAGAACCTGCGGGATTTTCCCCGGCGCTTTTAAGGCCTTCCGCAATGGTGCTCTGCACATATCCTTCCCTCACCATGGGATTGCCCATCATAGCTCCCTTGTTTCTCATATTGATCAGATTCTGGGATTCCTCATCATAGGAAATGCTGGCGATGCCCACTGCCTGGATCTCCATGCCCCGGAGCTTGCTCCACTCCTCATCCAGGGTATCCGCCATATACCGCCCCAACTCCCGGCTCCTGGAGGGTACGTAGGAGATTCGGATCCCATCAGCGGACATCTGATTGATGGAGGTCTGAAGGGCCGCTAAGAACTCATTGAGATACTGCTCATTGATCTCATCCATCTCTACCCGATCTGCATTCCTGGGAATCACCTCCGCATAGAACTTCAGCGGATCCGTAATCTTCACCGAATAGGTTCCGTGCGCCCGAAGAAAAAGTTCCGCCTGGTAGAAGCTGTCAAAATAGTTTACCGGGCTGCGGGTGCCAAACTTCAGCCCCTTGATCTCCTGAAGGTTCACATAAAATACCTTCTGAGCCCCTGAGGGCACGCCTCCAAAGCGGATACGGTCAAAGGATTCTTTTAATGCCCCGCCAAAAGACCCGGAAAAAAGCGAGGGCTGGGAGGACTGGCTCACCTTATAATATCCAGGCTCCGCCGTATAATCCACTATCTTCCCCCCGTCAACCAGCATCATAAACTGGTCTGGATACACATGGATCACAGAACCGTTGGAAACAATGTCACCCGCTCCCTTTGTGTTGGATCCCCGGCCGTTTCGTACCTGAATCCCCCTCACAAAGACCGTCTGTCCTCCCATATCGTCCGGCTCTATGGCCTCCAGCCACTGATCTCCCAGGGCTGTTCCTATTGCTGACTCAATCGCTTTAATCAGTCCCATTTTTAACTCTCCTCTCTGAAATGGTCTGTTTTTCCTACTTCTTCCGTTTTCTCTTCCTCTTCACCGGCTCCAGGCACCGCACGGCCCCCGCTAACAGGATGGCTCCGACTGCCAGCTGCAGACAGATGCTGAGGGCGACCCAATGCTCCATCACAAAGCCGGTGCCTTCCACTCCGAAGTAATTACAGAGCTTGGAAAATGAGGTGCTCCGGCCCGCCTGATTTCCAATCACCGCCATAAACGTAAAGGCCGGATTCATCAGGAACAGATAGAACATACCTCCTGAAGAAGCGCGCACTGCATTTTCACCCATTGTATAAGCCGCTACCGTCCGGTTCAGGTTTGTGGAGGAAAGAGACAAGGCCAGACGGTTGAGAAAATAGGTTCCCGCCGCTACAGCTATGATCGTCCCGTAGGTCACTGCCGTTGAAACGGCGGACCGCCGGAACACGGCAGAGTAAAACAGCCCAAGACTGCCTGCCATAAAGGCAACTGCCACATAGCACAGAAGCAGGGAGAAGGCGTCTTTCCAGGTAATGCCGCCGTAGACAAACACCATTGCCACTGCGGGAAGGCTGGACAAGATCAATACAAACAGGGAGCTTAACGCCCCAAGAAGCTTTCCAGTCACGATCTGAGCGGCCGTCATCCGGGTAGTCAGCATCAGATCCAGCGTCTGCCGCTCCCGTTCCCCGCTGATGCTGGCGGCTGTCACCGCCGGAACAATAAACAGGAGAAGGACAAACTCGATGGCTGTTACAAACTCATAGATATCCATAAAACTGCTGTACTGGATGGTTGCGTTGGTGCGGACCCGAAGCACCACCGAATACATATTGATCAGCGCCACCAGGCACAGGATTCCGTTAAAAAGAGCCACGATAAACGGAAACCGCGGGCTTCTGGCGCTGACTCTCATCTCACGAATATAGACCGGATTCGGCCTCATATGACGTCACCACCCTTTCTTCTTCATGATCCGTCAGCTGCATAAAGACGGATTCCAGACTGCCTTTCTCACGGACAAAGCCATTTACCAGAACCCCGGCGTCAATGAGCTGCTGGAGAAGCATGGCCTCATCGGCGCTGTCCCCCGCAAAGCGGACACAGATATCCTTTTCCCGCATGGAAATGGTCTGTACACAGGGATGACGCCGCAGCACTGCCATGGCCTGCTCCATATTGCTGTACACCGAGATCACCAGAGGATTGGATGCATTGACGCGGGAAAGAATATCTCCGATATTTCCCTCCAGAACCATACGGCCCTGGTCAATGATGCCGATATCCGTACACATCTCCGAAAGCTCCGAAAGAACATGAGAGCTGATAATAATGGTTTTCCCTGCGCATTTAAGCTCTTCCAAAATCTCCTTAAACTCAAATCTTGTCCTTGGATCCAGACCCGAGGTAGGCTCATCCAGGATCAGGATCGCCGGGTCATGAATCAGCGCCCTTGCCAGACAGAGGCGCTGTTTCATCCCTCTGGAGAGGCCGTCCACATAGAAATCCAGCTTATCCTCCAGACCTACCTGTTCCAGAAGCGCGGTATACCGTTTTCTGGCTACCAGACCATCGATCCTGTAACAGGAAGCAAAGAAACTCATATACTCTCCCACCGTCAGGTTATCGTACACACCAAAGAAATCCGGCACATATCCAATCTGCCCCTTTAAAGCATCCGGTTCCCCCAGGGCGTCCGTTCCGTCAATCTCAACAGAGCCTTCTTCCGCCCCCAAAAGTCCGGTCATAATCTTTATGGTGGTGGTTTTTCCCGCCCCGTTTGGCCCCACAAAGCCGTAGAGCGCCCCATCCGCCACATTCATGTCCAGACCGCTCAGGGCATGGTACTTTCCGTATATCTTATGAAGGTTTCGTATGGTAAGCATCAGGACTGCCTCCTTCCTGTAACCGTAAGAACCGGAAGCATAATGTTCCAGGTATATTCCCCGGCTGTATCGTAAACGTATTTTACCGTAACTGTATTGCCCGGAGACAGATAGGCCTCCAGATCCTCTTTATTATAGCGGCTCCTTGAGCTGTCCATCAGATCATAGCTGCCTGTATTATAATTGTAAAAGTACATATCCCCTGCAAAGGGAACGGTATAGTAATACCGCAGATTTGCCACTACCTCATCGCTTAAACGGTGAAAATCCAGGGTTTCCACATCCAGGTCATTTCCAAGGTAATACTCCAGAATCACCGGATTCATACCATATATGGTATTTCTGACAGCGTCATATTCCCCCGACAGCACATTCGGGTGCTTCTGCATGGCAGAGCGGTACACCATGCCTCCCTGCTCATAATTTACATTGATCTGGGATGTAAGGAGGGTACAGCCATAGGTCTCTATGCCCTGATCTGTCAGAAAGTCCTGCCCGCTCTGATCCTGGCCAAAAGCCACCACCCGTCCCTGGGTATGGTAGCCGGAGAAATAATTGTCAATATAAAATGACAGAAGATTGGCCCGCTCCAAAGCCTTCACATACTCCTGATCCTCGATATCCACCTTCTGGCCGTACTGGGAGGCTCCTGTTATCTGGGCCGCCATGGCATATCCAAGATCCGTAGCGCAGTAGACCCCCTCCAGACCGTCCAGAGAAATCGTCTGTCCCGGCTCCATCGCTCCGATGACGATCATCTGATTATAGAGCAGCAGGGCAGCATTTTCCACAGTCTGCGAATAATTGTTGGTGATTGTTCCTGTTACCCTGCCGTCAAAGGCGCGGATCTCTCCGGAGAATCCCTCCCCGGTCTCATTGGTCTGCGTCCGCTCCATCTGGAAATACTTGGAGTTGAATGCTCCGGTATCCCTCGCCTCAATCCGGGTAGCCTTCTGTCCGTACCGGATCACCATATCCGGGTCCTCAGCCCCTGTAAGAGCCGGGGCCTGAGCCGGATCATAGTAGGAGGAATCTGACACAGGAAACAGCTGGTAGGAGGGATCCAGGCCCACGGAATAGGTGCGGTTATAGGGAGACCTCATATTGATAAACAGAGTCTCCGTGGTATCCTTGTCCCCTGCATCCTGGATCGAAGCATAGGTTAAAAACGGGCCGTCAAACCGTGTGGGCACGCCCATTAAAATGACCATGCCGGTACAGCACAGCGAAAGCACCGCTACGGCTGGCTGATAATACTGGCGCAGCTCCCTCTGTTTTAAAAAGAAGTAAAGCCCCGGCCCTGCAAGCGCCACATAAGCCGTTCCCAGCACCACATACAGGCCCACCCGCGGCAGGCGGTTTACATTCCCCGTATTGATCAGGCTCTGAACCTCCCAGTAACGGCCGGAACTTGCGCCTCCGTTCCCGCTGCTTAAAAGGTTCAGCCGCTCCTCCCCCAAAAGCTCTGTAAAAAAATGATCCACATAAGACGGGTTAGAGCTGCAGTATTCCTTCAGATCGCCGAAATCATAGATCGCCGCAGCCGCTGCCCCATTTCCCACCGAGGTTTCGGACAGGATCACCAGCGGCCCTTTTGTGATAAGCTCGGTTCCTCCCTTCAGCTCCACCTCCGAACAGCTGAGAGAAAGGACGCCTTCGTCCCTGGCTGCAGAATCCTTTTCCATCGCCATATCAATGTCAAACACACCTGCCTCCGGCAAAGGATACGCTAAAAGCTCCTGTGAGAAAGCGCTCATGGTTTCCCTTCCATGTTCTCCCGTGCCAAAAAGCAGGACTCCGCCTCTCTGGGCCCACTCCCACACAGCCTCCTTCTGGGTTTCCGACAGCCTCTTTGTATCAAAATCATTGATCAGCAGCACATCCAGCTGATCCAGTCCCCGTTGAGTTTCCGGCAGCGTGTCCAGATCCAATTCAATAACCCTGGTGCGCAGCGTGCTGTAATTGATCCCCATATTATCCAGATAGGACAGCCGCTCCGGCCGGTCGCTTAAGACACCGATATAAAGCTCGGCTGTATTCAGATTCAGATCCAGTTTCACCCTTCGGCTGGCTGTCTCCTTCCCGTTCTCATCCACCAGAGACAGATGCACCTGATCTACCCTGTCGCTTAAAGAGATCTGAATCTTTTGTTCTGCTGTCTCTCCCGCTCCGACCTCTATCGGATATTCGTAGGAATAGGTGCTGTAATTCCACTGGCTTCTGCCTGAGTAAGACTGGTATTCCGGCTCCAGAGTGGCAACGCGCAGAGTCCCTGTAAAATCCTGATCCATGGAGTTTTTAAAGGTAAGGGTCATCGGAAGGATCCTTCCGCTTCTGGCTACATTGTCATAGCCGTATACCACCTCCATTGTCACGGGGCCGTCCATCATCCCCTCCTGGGATATACCGTCTGCCGTCCGTGGCCCGGCAGCACTGCCCGGTAAGGAAGAACCTGCGTTTCCAGGCCCGTCTGCCGTCATAGCTGCCGAAACGGTTACAACGGCAAAAAGGGATAGCAAAAGGGCAAAAAGGGTGCTTTTCAGCACCCATCTGTATCTGTACATCTGTATTTCCTCTCTTTTCTGTTCAATCTGCCAAATCATGACTGGGATGCGAAATTTTCCTTATTTACATCGAAATAAACCTGGAGCTTTACAGTAAACACAGTGCCGTTTAAGTCGCTGGATACGCTGATGGTGCCGCCGTGCATATCCACAATTTCCTTGGCAATGGCAAGTCCCAGACCGGTGCCTCCGGTGGTGGTGGAACGCGACTGCTCTACCCGGTAGAATTTATTAAACAGAAGAGGCAGCTCGTCGGCCGGGATGACATAGCCGTAATTAGTGACCGACACGGTAACAGTATCATCCTCCGCATGGATCTTAACCAGCACCCGCTTGCCGTCAGCCCCGTATTTAATGGCATTCCCAATGAGGTTATCAAACAGCCTGGCCAGCAGGTTTCCATCGGCACTGATGGTCTTTGCCGGAACATTGCTCTGAAGGTCATAGGACAGGTTCTTTTCCACAAAATTCGGATAGGCCTCCTCCAGCAGCTGGCTTAACAGCTTAACAATATCCAGCTGACCCACGTGCATGGCAATCTTTCCATAGTTTAGCTTCGTAAATCCAAAAAGATCCTCGATCAGTTTTTCCAGCCGTCTGGCCTTGCTGTAAGCGATTTCTATGTACTTGTGCTCCATCTCTGCCGGAACCTTTGTATTGCCCGCCAGCAGTTCCAGATAGCCGATGATGGAGGTCAGAGGCGTTCTTAGATCGTGGGCCACATTGGTAATCAGTTCATTTTTCGTCCGCTCTGCCTCCCGCTCCTTGTCCATAAGGGTTCGGATGTCAGAGGCCATTTTATTTAAATTGGCTGCCATGGCAGAGAACTCATCATCTCCCGTCACATCTACCTCTGTCCCCAGATTTCCCTGAGAGATGCTCTCCACCGCGTCTGAGATACGCCCCATATAGCGGATCCCCGGTTCCTCTAAGAGCATAAAAGTGACAGAAAAGATCAGGATCCCAAAGAGTACATAAAGGATCACCACCGCCGTATGCTGCTCCAGAATTAACTGGGACAGTGCCGAGATCTGTCCTTTCTGCTGCATATACTTTGCCACCATCGAGAGGTTCGTAATGAGAAATACCTCTACCAGGCAGGTGATGATGGCGCTGTATACAATATGAGTCAGTACGCGGGCACGGTAACTGCCGCCCATATTATTTTTCAATCTTATATCCTACGCCCCATACGGTAGTGATGATCTTGCTCTGCCTGGTATCTTCCTTCATCTTTCCTCTTAATCGCCTGATATGTACCATAACCGTATTATTGGCCTCATATACCTTTTCATTCCAAACCCGCTCGAAGATCTCGTCAGTGCTGAATACCTTACCCGGATTGGATGCCAGAAGATAAAGAATATCAAACTCAATAGGAGTCAGTTTGATCTCCTCTCCATCCACCACTACCTTGTGATTGTCCCTGTTAATGGTCATTCCCTTAATAGTGATCTCGCTGCTGACTGCCTCGCGGGCCATGCTGTTGGGGTTTAACTGGGTATAGCGGCGGAGCTGGGACTTGACTCTGGCCGTCAGTTCCAGCGGATTAAAGGGCTTTACCACATAGTCGTCTGCTCCCGTCCCCAGTCCCAGAATCTTGTCAAGATCCGTTGACTTGGCGCTCAGCATAATAATCGGAATATTGTTGGTTTCCCGGATCTTCTTGCACATCTCCAGGCCGTTCATCCCCGGCATCATAATGTCAAGAAGCACCAGATGGATATCTTCCCTGTTCAGGATCTCAAGACCCATGGCCGCGTTTTCCGCCTTAAAGACCTTATAGCCGTCGCTGACCAGATAGATCTCAATCAGGTCTGCGATCTCCTTTTCATCATCTACTACCAGAATATTAATATCGGGCATACGATCCCCTCCTCATATGTTATCATTTATGTTCATTCAGAACGATCCAGAACGGCTTTGTCTGATTTCTGCCTCTGCCGTGCCGACGTTCCGGCTCTTTATGTCTATTCTAACATAAGAACTCTCGTATTTCCTTACTTTTTTCTTGAAAAATTATGGGAATTATGTTACAATCCCAATATATCACATGAACATATGTTCTTCAACAGGTTAAAAAATATTCTCCGAACCTGACAGGCGCCCCGTTCCATTTACAGGGGCTCTCCTGTCTGTCCGGAGAATCCCAGGCCGCTAACGCAGCCGTTTTTCACATTTATACATTTCCGCTCTCAATAGGCTGGAAGATCCGGGTCACAGCCGGGTCGTCCTTTCCCTTGCCTTCCTTTGCCAGCTGCACGGCCTCCTGGCAGAACTGCTCCTGAGAATTTATAAGAACCTTCCCCCGCTTGTCCTCCTTCTCATAGGTGCCGTCTGGTTGCAGGATGTGGGCTTTTACATTATCCTCCAGCTCCACCTCCAGGATGTGGATCACCTTTTCCTTTAAGCCTTCGTCCTCGACCGGGAACATGATCTCCACCCGGCGGTCTAAGTTTCTGGGCATCCAGTCGGCGCTTCCCATATAGACCTCCGGGCTTCCATCATTGAGGAAATAAAAGATACGGCTGTGCTCCAGGAAGTTTCCTACGATGGACCGGACTGAGATATGCTCGCTGAGTCCCGGAACCCCTGCCCGCAGACAGCAGATTCCCCGGATCACAAGTTCGATCTCGACGCCGGCGCAGGAAGCCTCATACAGGGCAGTAATGATCTCCTTATCGCAGAGAGAGTTCATTTTCGCCATGATTCGTCCCTGACGGCCCTCCCTGGCGTGAGCCGTCTCCCGGCGGATCATACGCAGAAACCGGGTTCTCAGCCACAGAGGGGCCACGGCAAGTTTGTTCCACGCCTTTGGTTCCGAGTAGCCCGACAGCATATTAAATACAGCTGTAGCATCCTCTCCGATCTGCGGATCACAGGTCAGTATCCCGCAGTCCGTGTACAGCTTTGCCGTAGAGTCGTTGTAGTTTCCGGTGCCCAGATGGACGTAGCGGCGGATACCGTCCTCCTCCATACGGACCACAAGGGTAATTTTGCTGTGTGTTTTAAGTCCAACCAGACCATAGATCACATGACAGCCTGCCTTCTCCAGCATCTTAGCCCAGTTAATGTTATTTTCCTCATCAAAACGAGCCTTAAGCTCCACCAGCACGGATACCTGTTTGCCATTGTCCGCCGCCTCTGCCAGCGCCGCGATGATAGGCGAATTTCCGCTGACCCGGTACAAGGTCTGCTTGATGGCCAGCACTTCGGGATCCCTGGCAGCACTGCGCACAAAATCCACCACCGGATCAAAACTCTGGTATGGATGGTGGAGCAGGATGTCTCCCCTGCGGATATTGGTGAAGATATCATCCTCATTCATCAGAGCCGGCACTGGCTGAGGCCTATATTTTCGCGTCTTGAAGTGCTCAAAGCCGTCCAGACCATACATTTTCATCAAAAAGGTGAGATCCAGAGGGCCGGCGATAGAGAAGATATCCTGGCTGCTGATCAGCAGTTCTTTCTTTATGATCTTAAGAAGGCGCTTATCTACGTCCGATTCGATTTCCAGACGGATCGCTTCGCCCCACTGGCGCTTTTTGAGCTGTTTCTGAATCTCCTCCAGCAGATCCACCGCCTCCTCCTCGTCAATGGAGAGATCGGCGTTGCGCATGATGCGGAAGGGATGGGAAGCGATGATATCGTAGTTCAGGAACAGCGACGGCATATTCCGCTCTATAATCTCCTCCAAAAGCATCACCACCCGCTGCTTTGTCCCATCCTCATTGATCTGCTCCGGCAGTTCCACGATCCTCTGAAGCACAGAAGGCACCTGAACCATGGCAAATTCCATTTCCCCGTCCCCGTTCTTCTTCTTTAACAGAGCCGCTATGTTCAGGGTTTTATTGCGGATCAGCGGAAAAGGCCGGGAAGAGTCAAAGGCCATGGGCGTCAGCACCGGGTATACATTGGTCTGGAAATAGGAGTCCACATAGGAAGCCTCCTCTGGTGTCAGTTCCTCATGCCCCATGATGATCCGCAGGCCATTCTGACGCAGGGCGGGCACCAGGGAACGGGTATAGGTGGAATACTGCAGTTCTACCAGCTGATGGGTCTTGACGCTGATGGCGTCCAGCTGTTCCTGAGCCGTCAGCCCTGCAATATCCGGCTTTGTGTATTTTGCGTGCACCATGTCCTTTAAGGAAGCCACGCGAACCATATAGAACTCATCCAGGTTGGAGGCTGTGATGCTTAAAAATTTCAGACGCTCAAAAAGGGGCAGCGTCTTATCTCTGGCCTCGCTTAACACACGATAGTTAAATTCCAGCCAGCTGAGTTCACGGTTTACATAGTTGGAGGAGTTGGCTCCGAAATCTGCGGCATCCGGCCTGTGCGCCGTTTTTTCTGCTGTCTTATCCGCCTTGACAGATTTTATATTTTTTTCCTTTTCCGCCATGTCACACTCTCCTTTTCTGTTTTAATACCGGCCGTATTCCAAATATTTCTTCAAAGAAATCCGCTTTCTGTTCAAAGGAAGCCCGCTCCAGCGCCAGGTCTCCCGTATATCCGGTGGTGATCACAAGCTCGCCCTCCCGTATGGCCATCCGGCAGTCCTGCATCTTGGCCTTGTGAGTCTTGTCCATAGAATTAGCAAGGCGCAGGATCGCAGTCAGCTTGGCTATAAGGATGGTAATAGCCCCCACGTTCAGATCTCCTGTATTTTCCTCGCCGATATGGGTCTCAAGCTGGATCATGTCATAGTCGAAGTCGCGGATATTATAGCGGACTACATTTGCGATGATCTCCCGCTCCAGATGGCTGAGGCCTATAATTTCCGTGGACATAATCAGGTTATAACTGCTTTCGTTGGAATTGCGGATGCTGATAAATTTGCCGCAACTGTGCAGGGTTACAGCGATCTGGAGCAGCAGCCGTTCTCTGGCTCCCATGCCGTGGAATTTCCGGGTGGCATCAAAAATGGACAGGGCATACTGCTCCAGCGTCTGATTATGGCCCGCATGGCATTTGTAGCGCTTAGCCATATTTCTGGCTGCCGCCAGGATATCATTCTCAAAATTGTGGTTAAAGCGGATGAGACGGGACGAGCTGGCGTACTCCGCCGCAATCCCGTCGCAGAGCCCTATGCCGGGGATCCAGAACTGACTGGCCCCTGTAGCCTCCATCACACGGCGGTACACGGCGGCAGCCGGCAATAACAGCGGCGCGTATTCGCTGTTGACGCTGAAATTTTCTTCAATCTGATCCAGCGTCATCTGGGACAGGCGCTTATAGAACACTTCCATAGCGGCAGCATCCGCCCTGTCGGCCGCCGTGTTCATTCCCAGCTGGCGCATCAGATAGGCGATGTTGGTACCAATACCGATCAGATTGTCAATATGACGGTCTTTCAGATACATTTTCCGGAAGGTGAGCAGTTCATTGTCCACAATCTCCTCGATATGAAGGCAGTGATCCTTTACGCTGGCCGGAATCCTGGCCAGCTGGCTGCTGATCCTTAATGTACCCAGAGGCAGGCTCTGGGTCGTTACCAGCGTATCCTTGTCAAAGAGGGAAATCTGAGCGCTTCCAAATCCCACATCCACAATGGCTGTTCCTTTTTGGATGATCCGGTTAAACTCCCCCGTCTTTAGGGCTATTGCCTTATAGCTGATAAAACGCTGTTCCGAGTTGCTGATAATACGCACCTTAAGGCCGGTTCTTACCCGGATCTGTTCCAGGATAACCTGGCTGTTTTTCGCCTCTCTTAAAGCAGTTGTGCCATAGGCGCGGTATTCCCGCGCCCGGTAGGTTTTCATGATCCCTGTAAAATCCTCCAGCACGGAGCACATTTCATCCGCCAGCCCATAGCTGATCTTTCCCTCACTGAAAGTATCATTTCCCAGGGAGATCACATGGCGGACACTGTCCACACAGCGGATCCCCGTCTTTTCCGAGATCTCATAGATCCCCAGCTCCAGGGCAAATGAACCAATCTCGATTGCCGCAAACATTTTTACTGCCACGCTGTTCCTCCTTTTTACCATGTACTTATGTAACTGCGCTCCCTGCTTTCCTCTCCTATTTCTCCTGATCCTGCCCCAGAAGATGTGTGATAAACTGAGCGGCTGTACGGCCGGAAAGCCCGCCATGGCTTAGCTCCCACTGACTGGCCTTTAAAAACAGTTCTTCCTCCGCCATATCTACATGGCTTCGTTTTGCCAGCGCCTTGACAATGGTCTGGAACTGACGCTTATCAGGAGAACCATAGTAGATGGTAACGCCAAAACGGGCAGCCAGAGATAATTTCTCCTGCACTGTATCGTTGTTGTGAAGATCGTCGTCCAGCTCCCTCTTGTCGCTGAATTTCTCCCGGATCAGATGGCGGCGGTTGGAGGTGGCATAGATCAGCACATTGCCCGGCCGCTTCCCAAGACCGCCCTCCAAAATAGCCTTCAGATATTTATACTCCAGCTCATATTCCTCAAAAGAAAGGTCATCCATATAGATAATGAACTTGTAATTCCGATCCTTGATCTGCTCCAGCACATCGGAAAGCGCCTTAAACTGGTGCTTGTATACTTCGATCATGCGCAGGCCCCGGCTGTAGTATTCGTTGAGAACCGCCTTGACGCTGGAGGATTTTCCTGTTCCCGCATCACCGAAGAGAAGCACGTTGTTGGCCGCTTTCCCGTTTACAAAGGCCTCTGTATTCTCAATCAGCTTCTTTTTCTGCAGCTCATAGCCTACGATATCCTTAAAATAAATGTGCTCCACATTGACAATGGGATCAATGACGGTCTCTGCGCCCTCCTCTTTTTCAAGGATCCGAAAAGCCTTGTTGAGACCGAATTTGCCGGCTCCGCACTCCCTGTAAAATTCCACCATATGGTTCTGGAAGGTCTCTGTGTCCTCTGCCTGCCCCAGCATCACCGCCAGCTTTACCAGGCGATCCCTGATCCTGCGGTTGAAAACACGGCTTTCCTGAACCGCAGGGCGGTAGTCTGCCAGCTGTTTCCACACAAAAGAGGGGGATAAAGAGGTCAGGTCAAAGTCAAACAATGCCTTAAAAATAGAGAAATCCTCCTTTGCAAGCTCATCTAAGGTTCCACCGGCCGCCCCCCGGACTTCACAGGCAGTTGTATAGGCATTTTCATTATCCCCAAGGCACAGCGCCAGAAAACAGTGCCATAGGTTTCCCTCAAATCCATACCGGGCTGCCAGATCAACCAGCTGTCCGGCACAGGAAAACGGATCCGGCTCACCGTCACACTTTGCCATCCCCATAAGGCAGGCCATGTGTTCCAGGAGTTCTTCATGCTTTAAATTACGGTAAATCACGCGTTCTCTGATATCCATATTTATTTCCTCGACTGTGGTTAGATTAGTAATTTCCAAGGATTCTTAAAGAAACCGCCTCCTCGGAAATACCCTTTAAAGCGTTCTGAATAGCTGCGTCGCTTAAAGATCCCTGGGCATCTACAAAGAAACGGTACTCCCAGCTTCTTCCGGGAATGGGCCGGGACTCGATCATAAGCATATTGATATCGTTATAAATAAGATTGCCCAGCATATTGTAAAGTGAACCGCTCCTGTGGGCGCCCTCGAAGCAGATGCTTACTTTACTGGAGCCTTTCTTGTACACCGGAATCCTGGATAAAATGATAAAACGGGTCACGTTGTTTTTATTGTGGTTAATGGAGGTTTCAAGGGCTTTAAGGCCGTAGAGCTCTCCCGCTGCGGGGCTGGCTACGGCTGCCTGGGAGATGTTCTTTTCCTCTGCCACCTTCTTTGCCGCCACAGCGGTGTTTACTGTACTGATCTGCTTCCAGTCCCGATGCGAATTGAGATACCTGGAACTCTGCATCAGCGCCTGAGGGTGAGAATACACCGTCCGGATATCCTCTAAGGATGACTCCGGCAGACCTAAAAGTGCATGGCTTACAGGAAGCTCTGTCTCCGCCACAATGTATACATCATGCTTTACCAGCAGGTCGTAATTATCGCTGACCGCTCCGGCGGAGGAGTTTTCAATCGGAAGGATGCAGTAATCCGCCCGTCCTTCCTCCACCTCGACCATAGCATCCTCCATGGTCTTTACGTGATACACATCCGCCTCCCGGCCGAAATACTGAAGAGCCGCCCCGTGGCCGTAGGAGCCTTCCACACCCTGATAGGCGATGCGGACATTTTCCCGTTTCAGATCCTCGACCATGGTAAAACCCATATCCATGGCCTGGCCGTGAGCGGCCAGAAGGCCGTACTGGAGTCTGCGGCTGATGGTCATGATCTGGGAAAACAATTCATAGGTGCCTTTCCTGGTAAAATCGCTGTGCGCCAGGGCGGTGACGGCTTCCAGCTTCTGTTTTTCCCTTGCGCTGTCATAAACAGGTTTGCCCGTATGTATTTTGTATTCAGCTACCTCTCTGCACAGTTCCATTCGTTTCTCAAACAGCTCCGTCAGCTGGGCATCCATCACATCCAGCTGCTGACGGATGTTCTGCAGATTCAGTTCCTTCATCTCTGTCCCTCCAATTCCTCCACCATGGAGCTTATGACCTGTCTTGTATATGCTCCGGGGAATTTACGGTCCTTTTCCGAAAGCTCCTTTATGTAAATGGGCTTTCCGTACTGGATAATCACATGGCTGGGGCGGATCCATGGGAAATGGCGTTCCAAAACCTCCGCCGTTCCCACCATGGCGACAGGGATCACGGGACAGCCGCTTTTTTCCGCAATTTTTAAGCTCCCTTCATGAAACTCCAGAAGTTCCTTTGGATCCTCACTGGCACCGCGGGTGCCTTCCGGGAAGATCCACATGGAAATCCCGCCTTTGATCTTTTCAATACCGGTCAGGATGGTCTTTAAGCCCTCCTTGATATTGGAACGGTCGAGAAAAAGGCAGTTCATCCTATCCATCCAGCGATTTAACAGAGGGATCTTAGCCATCTCCTTCTTTGCGATAAAGCCGGTAAGGCCGGGAACCGTTATATATCCCATCACAATATCAAAATAGCTTCTGTGGTTTCCCACATAAAGCACCGCACGGTCACTGGGTATATTTTCCAGTCCCCGCACCTCATACCGGATTCCGGCAAGACGGCTGATGAGCCGGAAAATCCAGCGAACCATATAAAAGCTGCGCCAGTTGGCGGCCTCTGGATTCTTCCTCTCCCGCACCTTTAAGATCCATAAAACCGGAATGGTCAGGATCAGATACAGGACAATGGCAATGACTGCCAGGATCAAGCGTATCATATGTATTCTCCTTTGCCTTTTATTTTAGGATATACCGGAAACAGAAAAACATACCTTATCCGGTATGTTCTCATTATATAACAGGAAACGGAGCAAACACAATACTTTGTTGCAGCCAGGTGCCAACGCGTGTGCAGCCCCTTCTTACGAAGGGGCCAGGATCCGTTCAAAGAGAAGGCCGGTACAAAACCACAGGGGAGCAAAGGCCAGGCGGATCACGCCGCCAATATGGTCCGGCCACATGGAATAATCCCAGGGGCAGACGCCAAAGGCATTTAAAAACACGCCTGTCAGGTATTCCGCGGTAAAGATCAGTACCATGTCCATCAGTCCGTGGCGCACCAGACGGGCAGACGCAGATATATGCTGCTCTCCCGCCTGCGGAAACAGGCAAAGCCCTGTAAGCCACCGGTCGGCAAAGCTGGTGATTCCAGGCAGCAGGACGCCCATGCCATAGATGGGAAACATCCAAAGAGAGGTACGCCCCATAAGCCGCAGATCCCCCCGCATCCAGGACTCTGCCGAGGTAAACAATACCTCCAGGCACCAGCCCGCTACCCCGCAGCGGCAGAAGCCGATGAAAAAGCGGGAATGTACTATACGGCAAAGGACTCCAGACTCCCTCAGCAAACAGTGATTGTAAAAAAGTTTTTTTTGCAGATTCTTCATAGGGCTAGTATGGACGGACCGGACAAAAACTATTCCGCCGCGTTTTTCTTACGCTCCACCCGCGCCGATTCCCAGCTACAGCAAAGGCGACAGCAGTCGGCTTCCCTGCTCTCTGATCCGTGTCCAGAGTCCCCGTTTTTCGTAATTCTCCCGAGTGACCTGACGGCAGTGGGGAAGATCGTTCATAAAGGCCCGCTCCAGCTCAGCAGTGACATCTTCATCATAAATCGTTGCATTTACCTCGAAGTTTAATTCAAAGCTGCGTATATCCATATTGGCTGTGCCGTAACAGCTGACACGTCCGTCGATCATGATTCCCTTGGAGTGAAGAAAGCCGTTGGTGTAAATATAGACCTTAACCCCATAGTCCAAAAGCTCCCCCGCATAGGCACAGGTGGCGCGGTATACAAAGGGGTGATCCGGCTTGCAGGGGATCATAAGGCGGACATCCACGCCAGACAGAGCGGCTATTTTTAAGGCTGACAAAATAGCATCATCCGGCACAAAATACGGGGTCTGGATATAGATATGGCGCTTGGCCTTGTGAAACAGCGCCAGGTAGTTGTTTCGTATATGGGGTTCTCGGGTGTCCGGCCCGCTGGCAATGATCTGCATACATACCTGGCTGCCGTCCTGACAGGCGTGCTCATCCAATTTTGCAGATTCAGCCTTATGTGGAGAGTCCCCATCGCCAGACTGCGACGGCTGAAAGTAAGCCTCATTTTTAAAGAGGTTCTCCCCTGTTGCATAATTCCAGTCCAGTGCAAACCGGATCTGGAGGCTGACTACCGCTTCCCCCGTGATCCGAAGGTGGGTGTCCCGCCAGTAACCGAACGCAGGATCCTTTGAAATATATTCCCGTCCGATATTAAACCCGCCTACAAATCCCACCGCTCCGTCAATGATCACGATTTTACGGTGGTTTCTGTAGTTGACGCGAAGGTTCAGCCACCCAAGAAACGGCGGGAAGAATACTCCCACCCGAATCCCGGACCGGCGCAGCTGCTCCCATTTTTTCTTTGGCATAAAACGGCCGCCCATGCCGTCATAGAGAATCCGCACCTCCACGCCTTCCCGGATCTTATCCTCTAAAATAGGAATAATTGAATCAAAAACCTCATCATTTTTGATAATGTAGTACTGAATATGAATAAACCTCCTGGCTTTCCGAAGGGCGGTTCTAAGGGCCTCAAATTTCACCTGTCCGTCTGTGTAGACCTTAACATGGTTATCCATGGTCAGCACCGCCCCGGATGTTGCCAGATTATAGAGAATCAGGCTGCTGAAATCTCTTGACATGGGATCCATCATTTCCTCCGGCATATCATTGGAAAGAAGAAGCTTCTCCTGATTCCTGACCGGCATATTTAAACGGTCGCTGATCTCCTTTACCTTAAACATCCGGCTTTTTTTCAGATCCTGGCCAAACAGCAGGTAAAATACAATGCCAAATACAGGAATAAAATTCAGCGCAAGGAGCCAGGTCCACACAGACCTGGGATCCCTGCGCTGAAAAAACACAATAATAACGGAAAACAACAGATTGATAACAATCAGATGGGTCATATGCTTCCTCCTGCCTTTTTACGGGCTGTCTGATCCGGCATCCTCCACTTTCTTAGTCCCGTCCTCCTCTATTGTTACCTTCACGCGGACTTTTTTGTTTTCATATGTAAGGCTCTTCAAACGTCCCTCTGCCAGATCCACATCCACAGATACTACCCTTGCATTCCTGGAACTGGTGCTGATATACGGCTTTAGCGGGCCGGAAGGATCATTTAACCTCACATTCATCAGGCGGTGGAGGCGGCCCGGTGTCAGACGGCCGGCCTCTTTTTCATCGTTCAGATAGCGCTGAACCGCCTCTGCGGCAACCTGTGCTTCGGTAAAGGCGGCTGTTTCTTCTGCTTTCTTTATATAGCTTAACATACCAGGAACCGCAATATACATCAGAACCGTCAGAATCGCCAAAACAGCTGTCAGTTCCACAAGCGTAAAGCCGTCATTTCTCCGGCTGGATCTTTCTGGCATCGTTTTCTCCTCCAGTCTATCATATTCCGCTATTTATTTCCAGCCTCCACCGTGCCTTCTCCGTCCTCTCCGGGATAAACGGCATGATACGTCTTTCCTCCGATCTCACCCTCCCAGTAGGCGCTGTCCTCCTGGGCATCATAGTGAAAATCTTCTGTCTCTGAGGGTTTCATCACTCCGCCTTCCACCATTTCCTGCTGTGCCCGTCCCTGGATGTAATTGCTCTTAGCATTGGTGATGGCCACCTGGCTGGCGGATTTTTCCTGAATTTTACTGTAGGCCGGAACTGCCACCGCAGCCAGGATTCCCAGAATGGCGATGACACAGATCATCTCCACCAGGGTAAAGCCGGACTGTGAATTTGTACTGCGTTTCTGTTTCATATCATTTCTCTCCTTTGTATGGATTGTCCATGGAAAAGACCGTTTTGAACTGGATGGGACATATCTCCTTTATTCCCCAAAATACAGTATTCTCTCTGCTTCCTTCAAATCGATCTCTCCCTCGGCCACCAGTCTGGCCGCCTGATCCTTAAGGGAAGGACAGCCCCGCTCCCTCAGGGCTTTGCGGATCCTGGCGGCACTTTCTTCCTGAAGGATCATCTCCTTAATCTCCCCGTCTACTTCCATGATCTCGTAGATGGCCCGGCGATGGATGTAACCGGTTCCCCGGCAGCTTTCACACCCCGGCGCTTCCCACACCTCCTCCGCCGCCTTGCCGGCAAGGCGGCACAATGTCTGTCTCTGCTCCTGCCTCGCCTTTACCCTCCGCTTGCAGCAGGGACAGAGAACCTTTACCAGCCTCTGGGCCACCGCTCCCGTAAGAGCTGCCGCTATCATATAGGAAGGAACACCCATATTGCGCAGGCGGTTCACCACAGCAGGACAATCGTTGGTATGCAGGGTAGACAGTACCAGATGGCCTGTGATGGCGGCCCTGACGCCCATGGCAGCCGTTTCCTCATCCCTCATCTCTCCCACCATAATCACATCGGGATCCTGCCTTAGGATGGACCGCAGAGCCGAGGCAAAGTTCAGCCCTGCCCTGGTATTTACCTGCACCTGAACCGTTCCCTCTATCTCCTTTTCCACTGGATCCTCCACCGTAACTACGTTGATCTTCCCCTCTGCCAGACGGCTTAAAACCGCATACAGCGTGGTGGATTTCCCGCTTCCTGTAGGCCCTGTTACCAGCACCAGGCCGTAAGGAGACTTTATCATCCGCTCAAATGCGCCCATCTGTTCCGGTTCCATCCCCAGCTGACGGATATCCATCAGCCTGCGGTCCCTGTCGTTCCCAAGCAGACGCAGCACCACCTTTTCCCCGTAAACGGACGGAAGGGTGGAAATGCGCAGATCCGTAGCAATCTCTCCCCTCTGGTAGCGGTATTTTCCATCCTGAGGAAGCCGTTTTTCTGCGATATCCATACCGCCCATCAGCTTTAGCCGCGTGACCATGGGATGGTAAAAGGACAGTTCCATCTCTCCGTGACGCTCCAGATCCCCATTGATGCGCAGACGGATGATACACGTCTTTCTTCCAGGTTCTACATGGATATCGCTGGCATTTTCCCGGTAAGCCGTCTCGATCAGGCGGTTGACCATCCGCACTGCAGGAGCCGTCTCATCCCCCTCCTCTGTGAGAAACTCCTCCTTAAGCGGCTGCGTCTCCCCGCTATGTTCCTTTCTGGTCTCTTCCTTTGCACCGGCATATGCCGCTCTCACAGCATCTTCCAATTCCCCGGAAGGAACCAGCACAGGCCGGATCTCCCTCCCCGTCAGAAGGGACGCCTCCGCCAGAGCCTCCGAAGGCAGCGGAAATCCGCAGGCCATTGTCAGTATCTGATCCGGACAGGACAGCGGCAGCAGCCGGTTTCGTACCGCAAATCCCGCCGGAATCAGTGAAAGGACGTCCGGATCTGGAGTCAGCTTCTTAAGATCCGCCACCTCCAGATGCTCTCTGCCTGCCGCGCACATCAGAATCCTGGTTTCATCCGCATATCCCAGCTCTGTCAAAAGCTCTGTTACGGAGCGCTCCGGACATTTCTTATGGAAGAGGCGCAGACGCCTTAACTGCTGTCTGGAAATATAGCCCTCTTCCACAAGGATCTCTTCTATCGTTGGTTTCATGGCTGTAATATATGGCTGATCCACTGGTTGCTCCCTTCTTCCGGTAATGATATACTGATAACGGTTCAGCAGATAAATGCGGTGATATACCGATCCCATCTGCCCATAACAGCATAGAGGTGATATAGATGAAGCTTTTTATCCTTTTATATGGTATTGCCGGTATTTTAACCGGCAGTTTTTTAAATGTGTGCATCCTGCGGATCCCTGAGGGGCGCAGTTTTATATCCGGCCGCTCGGCCTGCCCCGTCTGCGGCCGCACGCTGCGCGCCCTTGAACTGGTTCCGGTTCTCTCCTGGCTCTTTCTGGGCGGAAAATGCCGCTGGTGCAGGGCGAACATTTCCATACAGTACCCTGCCGTCGAACTGGGGATGGGGATTTTATTTTCTCTGACCTGTTTCTTTCGGGGAACCGGGTTCAGATCCGTGATCCTGTGCGCCTTCTTCTCTCTGATTATAACAGCGGCCTTCATCGACGGACGGCATTTTTATATACCGGATGGACTCTCCCTTCTGGTGCTTATTCTGGGAATCGTCGGATTTTTCGCAGATCACGGCAGATTCTGGCCCGAATTTCTCCGCCGCATGGCCGGCCTTGTGATCTGCGGAGGCGGGCTGTGGCTGCTGCGTATTTTAACCGGAGGAGGCATAGGCCTTGGGGATGTAAAAATGATGGCAGCCTGCGGTTTTTTCCTTGGCTGGCCCCATGGGTTCTGCGCTATGGCCGCAGGGTATGTGCTTGCCTCTGTATTCTGCCTTCCGCTGCTCCTCTCAGGCCGTGCGGATCCGAAAGACCGGCTTCCTATGATGCCATTTTTCACTGCTGCCCTCATCATGACAGCTCTCTTTGGAAATGAACTCGGCCAGTGGTATATGGGACTGTGGGGCCTGTAGAAACAGAAACAAGGAGAAAGCCTGTGAGGCCTCGGAGCTGACCGGGGAACCGGTCAATCCCCGACAGCCAGGGAATTGATTTGGTTAATCCCCGCTGGCCAAAGCCCCGTCGAAACGGATCTCACTCTCAAGGGACATCTGATATCCGTCCTCTGTAACAGCCGTTTCCACAAAGGCCCGCTCATGCATAGGCTTTGCCCGAACCGTGATATGAACCTTAAGTCTGTTTGAAACGTCCTCCCCATATCCTTCTATCACATACTCCTTATCTCCAAGGTATTCTTTCAGGTATTCCTCCCAATCCGTCTGTTTCCTGGAATCGCCCTCTCTGTCCTGCGCCATTTCCATCTCTTCTTCATAGGTTTCCCGCAGTTCCAGGCAGTCTGCATCAAATTCATCCCATATCAGATTCATGGAAGGGCTGTCACCGCGGCTGACGGCTTCGCAGAATCCCCGGTGCATGGACTTTGCACTCAGACTGGCTTTCAGGTATTTCCTGGTCCGAAGCGCCGACTGAAGACTGCGGTGGGAAATAACCATATACCCGCAGGAAAGCGTGACCATAAGCGTAATCATAAGGATCACATATACCATGGAGCTGCCCCCGCAGCGTCGGTCTCCCATGCTGTGTTTTATTTCCCGTACATCACACAACTCTTTCCTGCCCTTCTTCTGGTATGCCTGTTTCATTCATCCTCCAAACTCTCCCCTATATCACCCAAAAGAGAACAGATGGTATATTTCTGGGTGTAAACTATGTCTCCCTGAAATAAAATCGTCATCTCAGCCTCTGCCCTCTTATCTGTTGTTCCGCTAAAGTCTATTTTTGTCTCAAAGCCCTGGGGGATATCCACAAAAAGCTCCCCAGCGCCAAGACTTTTCCACACTTTTGCGTCCTTTGTTCCCGAATTCTCCCGCCTTACCGTATAAAAGAGCCTTCCCGGATCCTGAGGGTCTGGGTAAAAGTGCTCCCCATAGCGCAGCTGCTCCTCCAGTTGTACATAGATCAATCCGCCCAGGCTCAAAGCCTGGGCTGCAGCGCTCTGCCGGCGGTAGAGACTTGCCTGCTGAAACAGAAATCCGGCCAGGAATGTTCCTATCATCACGCTGACAGAAAGAGCCGTTACAAGCTCTATAAGCGTATAGCCCCATTTATCCCTGTAAGCCGTGTCCCTTTCCATGCCCTTACCCCTCGCGCCGTATCTTTCGGACATCCCATTTCTCCTTGCGCCCCAGGCGCTCCTGCTTCCTTCGTGTTTTTGCGATTCTGCGCTCTCCTCTACGGTTCTCTGTAACGGAAAAACGGTACCCCCTCTCCCGCTGATTGCTCATCCTGCGGCATCCGATACTGATCGAATACCTCCACAGCCTCTTCCCCGTCTTTTTGGAATATAACCTCCATGGTTTCCCCTGTTTTCTCTCCCTCTCCGTCGGCTGCCGCAGCCTCCCATCCGTAGCTGTCTTTGGCAATCCGGCCGCTCTGTAAAAGCAGTTTTCCGTTTGCGGCAGCCATGGTGAGAAATGCAGTGGCCCCAAGAAGGATCAGAGCCGCGCTCAACACGGCCTCTATCAGTGAAAAGCCCTCCCGGCCCCGCATCGGATCCTTATTCATTTTCATGGCAAAACATCACCGTCATTGTCCCCTTCCTGCCGCCTGCGGTCCCATCCTTTGTTTCCTCTTCCCAGAGACTCACTTCTTTTACCTGCAGCCCGAGACCCCGGCTGCCGATCCGTTCTGCCAAATCACTCCACTGGTTCAGGCTGGCACAGCGAAATTCCAGCTTTACCGGCGTCTGGTAAAATCCAGCGGTTCCCATAGGCGATGTTTCTCCGGTTTCAAAACTTAAAAGCTCTATCTGAGAAGCCACGGCCAGTTCCCGGAGAATCCGGTCCATATCCCCGGCCGTCAGGTTTCGATAAAACAGTTGGCCCTGTCCTGCTTCCTCTGGGGACAGCGCCTCCTGTTCCCCGCTCTTTCTGCTGCTGATACGTTCCATCCGGCTTTGTATTTCACGAATCTCCTCCTCACAGCCATCCAGCTGTATCAGAATCGGTTCCATATAAAACCGGTAAAACATCAGCCACAATGCCATCAGAAATACCGTCCACAACAGCGCCCGTTCTCTCTTACTCAGTTTCAACCGCCTCCTCCTTTCCAGCGCTGGCCGTAATCACTCCCAGGAAAACGGTTTCATCCCCGGACTTTTCCCACTTGCTTCCCGTAATATGCAAAAACGGGAGCGCTTCCTGCACGCGGTTCCCATACATGGGGATCTGGCCCGCGCGGACAGCCCTCAGCGCAATGGTCAGCAGGCCTTCTTCCCCATCCCATTCCACCTGCCGGATCTCCAGCCCCGGCTCCAGAACAGAATCTAATATTCCCAGAAAGGATGGGGGCTGAACCGCCTCCAGCTCATCCTTAAGCGTTTCCAGCTGCTCCTCCTCCCCCTGCCTGTCCTCCCGATCCAGCTGTTCAGAAACCTCCGTCAGCCGTTTCTGTTCGTTCTCCAGCTTTCCCTGAAAGAAGCTCCCAAGTCCTATAAACAGCGCCAGACTGACCGCCAGTAAAAACACGCCCACATTTCCCCCGCTGCGCAGTTTAATCCATTTTCCCCGGTTCCTCTCATACGCGCCAAGAGAATCCACATCCATTTCCCTTAAAGCCAACGATGCCTCCTCTTCTGTTTGGCGTTTCCCCCATCCGGCCGATATGGGAAACGACAGCCAACGGGTATGTCTTATCCCTGATATCCCTGGCTTTTCCAAACATATGCATGGGAGCTTTGCGGCTGCTTCCACCGCCTCAGCCGCCCCCTTTGCATCCTCCAGACACCCGGCAGTAAGAAAAATACCGGCTGGTGCAAATCTGCCGTCCAGCGTTTCCATCTCTTCTCTGGCCTGACAGGCCAGATCCCCAAGCTCCTCATATAAAAGCTCTGTGCCTCCCAGCCTCAAAAAGACCTCCGGTTTCAGCTCCGACCGGATCCATGCGGCGCATTTTCCTTTCCAGATCCCGCATACCCGTATGCCGTCCTTCTCCGGGCATATAACAATAAAACCGGCCTCCTTCCCCAGCCGGATTCTATCTTCTACCCGTCTCCATCTCTCCGCCTCATACACATGAGCCAGAAAATCCGGCCCCGGCACCGCCGCCTTCAGACGGATTCCCGCCTGTCTGGCCATTCGCAGCGTATCCTTTAATACGTTCCGATCTGCCGTATATACCATCGCTTTAACCGGCATTTTCCCAAAAGCGGCAAGTATCCCCTCCTCTCTCACAGAACCGGTAAGCAGCTGAACCGTCATAACCCGATCAAAAGGGTCTGTGAAATCCTTTTCACATTTTCTTTCATATGCAGCTGCGCGAAGCATCTGTGCCTTTGCCATCCGAACCGCCGTTTTCTTTCCCGACGGCGGAAGTCTCATAGACCGGGCCCCTGCCAAAGGTTCCAGAGCCAGCACGGCGCTTTGTCCCTCCAGTCCGCAAAGACAGGCCGTTTCCTTAAACGCCTTTTCCAGGCTGTCTCCATTTTCATAGGCCTTTACGCAGAGCAGGTGAAAGCGCTCCCTTCTTTCCCTCAAAAGGCCTGCCCCGCATTCTATTTCAAAACAGAACAGACGGCGTTCTGTCAAATAGAGATAATATTTCATTCCTGATCCACCCAGCTGTCAAAAGCTCATTCGTCAAACATTTGTTTCTACAGTATCGAGGAATACATCTGAAACATCGGCAGCATCACAGCCAGCACAATGCTTCCCACCATCCCCGCCATTACCAGTATCATAGCCGGTTCCAGAAGGGCAATCATCTGATTCATGGCCCGTTCTGCCTCCTTCTCATAGTACCTGCCTGTCTGTTCCATGATCCGTTCCAGATCACCGGACTCCTCCGCAGCTGCTGTCATGGATAAAAACACCGGCGGAAACATCTCCAGCCTGCCAAGGGCCTTTGACAGACTCTGTCCCTGTTCCATACAAAAACAGGCTTCTCTGATTTCCAGCCGAATATGTTCATTTCCAATCACGCGGCCCGCTATATCCAGAGCCTCAAGGATTCCGGTTCCGCTTCCATACAGCACGGAGAAGGATGACGCAAACCGGGATGTGTATATAATTTTAAGCAGTTTGCCTGCAAACGGAATATGAAGCAGCGCCCGTCCGATCCGCAGGCGCACACCGGTAACCGCAGATGCGCTAAGAATAAAGAGAATAAGTATAAGCATTGCCGCAGCATACAGACCGCCATGAAGCCGCAGCTGCTCACCCGCTCCCAGCATAAACCGGGTAAGCGCCGGCAGCCTGGCTCCCTGCAGCATGGCGGCAAACTGGGGAAGGACCGCTGTCAGAAGAAAAATGGAACAGCATATGGTAACGAACAGAAGAATCAGCGGATACGTCATAGCGGCCCGAACCTTTCCCGCCAGTTCTTCCTCACGGCTGTAATAGGCTGCCAGACGGTCCAGTATCTCATCCAGACGGCCACTGGCCTCACCGGTTTGTATCATGTATACAAGAAGGTTAGGAAAAATCCCTTCCGTTGCCTCCATGGCTTCAGACAGCGTGCTGCCTTCATAAACCGCCTTGCGGATCCGCAGAAGCACCTTCTTCATCCCTTTGTCTCCCTCCGCCCGAATGCTCACCGTCAGAATATCCCCCAAAGGCACTCCCGCCGCCATCATGGAACTGAACTGCCGGCACAGGGGAGGGAGCATTCTGATTTTGAGAGGAGACAGACCGCTGGAACGGGACTCCTCTATTTCCCTCCACCGGAAACAGTAAAGCTCCCTCTGTTTTAAACGCTCTGTCAGATCTGCCGGGTCTGATGCCTCCATGCTGCCTTTGCAGACTCTGCCGTTCATACCTTTCGCTGTATATCTGTAACGCGGCATTCCTCTGATTCTTCCCCCATTTTCTCCATGTTATTTCACAAAATATAACGATTCAGCCATGCAAAAGCCGGTCTTTTCTGATCCCAACAGATCAGAAAAGACCGGCCAAAGCCTACATCTAATCAACTCTTCAGCCGCTGCCTGGCAATCCGTCACCGGAAACAGTTTCTCTCCGGGTCATAGGCAAATCCTGCCTCCGCCAGCGTATGCTCAATCGATGCCTGCTCCAGCTCCAGCTCCCTGCACATCTCTTCTAAAGAACTGTAACGGTCGCGAAGCTGTGTATTTACATAACTCAACAGGATCATAGGATCCCTGGGAATCGTACTCACCTTTTGTTTCCTGCCTTTCCCGCCCTCTGCTGCTCGAAAACCGTCCTGATCCGCATCTGGCAAATATCCGTTCTTTCAGTCAGTCAAAGCCTGCCTGAAACGCTCAGCCGTTCCGATTATATCACCGAAAAATAGCCTTTTCAATATATTTTTCCTATTTGTACCAATTTTTATGTGAATCTGCCAGTCGGGGCTTTCAGTTTTTGCAATTATATTTCTAAAAGCGAAATTTTCTGTCTATTGCTGAAAAGATATCATCCCATATATCCTGCTGCGTCTTTTATTTTGCATAAGCGGTCAGCCGCTTTCCATCCTCAGATACATCCACCACAATCACAGAACCTTCCCGCAGTCCGTCTCCCAGAATCAGTCTGGCAGCCAGAGTCTCTACGTGCTTCTGCAGATACCTCTTTAACGGCCGAGCACCATATATGGGGTCATAGCCGTGTTCCGTGATGAACTTCCCAGCAGCGTCTGTCAGCTCCAGCTTCAGTTCCCGGTCAGCCAGCCGCCTATTCAGATCCTCCACGCACAGTTTCACTATGCTGCCGATATTTTCCCGCGTCAGGGGTTTAAAGAGGATGATCTCGTCCAGACGATTCAAAAATTCCGGCCTGAAATGTGCCCGCAGGTCATTCATCACGGCGCTTTCCGCCTCTGGACGGATACTGCCCGTTTCATCGATGCCCTCTAACAGATACTGAGAACCGATATTGGAGGTCAGAATGATTATAGTATTTTTGAAATCTACCGTCCGCCCCTGAGAATCCGTAATCCGGCCGTCATCCAGCACCTGAAGCAGCACGTTAAATACATCCGGGTGGGCCTTTTCCACCTCATCAAACAGCACTACGCTGTAAGGCTTTCTGCGCACTGCCTCCGTCAGCTGGCCTCCCTCGTCATAGCCCACATAGCCGGGAGGCGCTCCGATGAGACGGGCCACAGAATGCTTCTCCATGTACTCGCTCATATCAATACGCACCATATTCGACTCATCATCAAACAATGACTCCGCCAGCGCCTTGGCAAGCTCTGTTTTGCCTACGCCTGTGGGCCCTAAGAACAGGAAGGAACCAATGGGCTTTGTAGGATCCTTGATACCGGCCTTGGAGCGGATAATCGCCTCCGTCACCTTCTCAACGCCTTCGTCCTGTCCTACCACCCTCCTGTGAAGCACTTCATCCAGATGGAGTGTCTTGCTTCTCTCGCTTTCCGTCAGCTTTGCCACCGGGATTCCGGTCCATCGGGAAATGATTCTTGCGATCTCATCCTCCGTCACACTCTCACGAACCAGGCTCAGATCCTCGCTCCTGACCTTTTCCTCCTCTGCCTCCAGTTCCTTCTGAAGCTGCGGCAGCTTACCGTACTGCAGTTCAGCCGCTTTATTCAGATCGTATTTCTGTTTCGCATCCTGGATCTGGCGGTTTACCGCCTCGATTTCCTCTCTGAGGGCCGAGAGACGGTCTACACTGGATTTCTCATTCTCCCACTGAGCCTTTTTGGCTGTAAATTCATCGTGAAGCTCCGCCAGCTCCCGCTGCAGATCCTGCAGACGATCCTGACTTAAGCGGTCTGTCTCCTTCTTAAGAGCCGCCTCCTCTATCTCCATCTGCATGATTTTCCTGGACAGCTCATCCAGCTCTGCCGGCATACTGTCCATCTCCGTCTTAATCATGGCGCAGGCCTCATCTACCAGGTCAATGGCCTTATCAGGCAGGAAACGGTCGGAAATATAGCGGTCGGAAAGCATGGCTGCGCTTACCAGAGCAGAGTCTGTGATCTTCACGCCATGGTATACCTCATACCGCTCCTTAAGCCCCCGTAAAATGGAAATGGTGTCCTCCACCGTAGGCTCTGCCACCATAACCGGCTGGAACCGGCGCTCCAGAGCCGCGTCCTTTTCAATATACTGGCGGTACTCGTTTAAGGTCGTAGCGCCGATACAGTGAAGCTCGCCTCTTGCCAGCATGGGCTTTAACATATTTCCTGCATCCATGGCCCCTTCTGTCTTTCCTGCGCCTACAATGGTATGAAGCTCATCGATAAAGAGAATGATCTGGCCCTCACTCTTTTTCACCTCTTCCAGAACCGCTTTTAAGCGTTCCTCAAACTCCCCCCTGTACTTGGCGCCTGCTACCAGAGAACCCATATCCAGTGCAAACAGCTTCTTATCCTTTAATCCCTCCGGCACATCACCCCGGACAATCCTCTGAGCCAGTCCCTCCACAACGGCGGTCTTTCCGACGCCAGGTTCACCAATAAGCACCGGATTGTTTTTCGTTTTACGGGACAGGATACGGACTACGTTCCTGATCTCACTGTCACGGCCAATCACCGGATCCAGCTTCTGGTTCCTGGCCCGTTCCACCAGATCATAACCATATTTTTCCAGTGTGTCGTAGGTGGCTTCCGGGTTGTCGCTTACCACCCTCTGATTGCCTCGAACGGTGGACAGGGCCTGAAGGAACCGTTCTCTTGTAATACCGTAAGTCTTAAACAGCTCCTTCATCTCCCGGCCCGGCTGCTTTAACAGCGCCAGAAACAAATGCTCTACGGACACATACTCATCGCCCATGGCCTTAGCCTCATCCTCGGCATTGATCAGTACCTTATTCAGGTCATTGCTGATATAAAGCTGACCCCCTCCGCTTACCTTCGTAAGCTTTTCAAGGGCCTGCTTTGCTTCATTTTTAAAGAGTTCTCCCTGGATGCCCATTTTTGTAATCAGCTTCATAATCAGGCTGTCCTCCAGGGTCAGAAGGCTGTACAGCAGATGGGGCTGATCGATCTGCTGGTTGCCATACTCGTAAGCCAGCTTCTCACAGTTCTGCACTGCTTCCATTGATTTCTGTGTAAATTTATTGATATTCATACGCCATTCCCCTTTCTTTATCTGCGGAATCGTGTGTCTGTGTTTTTGTTATAGCCGTACTATAACACACGTTGTTAGCAGTGTCAAGGGTCGAGTGCTAATTTTTTTGCAGATTCTATTTTGTCTATCAAAAAACGCCTGCCAGCCAAAGAAATCCTGGCTGACAGGCATACCTTTACTATATTTTATAAAGATTCAGGGCAGCTTATCTTCCTGTCTCTGGACGGACAGAGTTATTATTTCTGAAGCCCTGTTGCTGTGATCGTCTTAGCTGTCAGAGTTCCCTCATAGATAACCGTAACCTTATCGCCGGTTTTCACGCCGTCAAACATACCGTCTTTCCCTACAAAAGAGAAAAATGTGTTGTCAGGATCCGCCGTATCCAGAACAATGTAATTGCTCTCCACCTGAGCTACCGTGCCTGTAAGCGTCTTGATCTTGGCCTCTGCGGTATCTCTTGCATCAGCGGTAACGATCTTTGTAGCTACTGCCGGAGTTTCCTCGTCCTCCAGATCTCCATAGTAAGTAATGTCTGCCTCGGTTCCTGCCTTGATGCCGTCCTTTGTGACCTTCTGGGCAATGAGCGTATTCAGCTTATAGGATCCGTCTTCTGTCTTTAAGGTCAGGCTTCCATCCTCTGTGCTCTCAATGGTTCCTGTAATTGTCAGATCATCCGTCTGAGCAGCCTCCTCTTTTGCAATGTCAGCCGCGGATGTGATAATATCCACCTCCACTGCCTTTGCAGCCGTATCGCCCAGCTCTCCGGTATAGTAGACATCTACCTCGTCGCCTTCGCCGATGGCATCTGCTCCTGTAACTGCCGCCGCAGATACATCAAATTTGGCCGTAGCGCCGGTATCATCAGCAACGGTCACTGTCTGCCCCTCTACCGCCTTTACGAAACCATAAAAACTCTCAGACGCCTCTACTGCATCCTCAGGAGTCGCTTCTTCCTGGGTTGTCTGGGCCTCTGTCGTAGTGGGAGCTGCTGTTGTCTCTGTTTTCTTAGATGAGCAGGCTGTCATTCCCAAAGCCACCGTCATCACTGCAATCATAAGATATCTTTTTTTCATAAATATAACATCTCCTCTCTCCGTACATCTCTGTATGTACGTTAATCTTACTACGTAACCTGTGTTTTTACTATGTCTTTTTTTTGAATTTTTCTTTAAAATCTATGAAAATATAATTAAAATTCAGCTGTACTCAAACTCCTCCTCACTTTCTTTTCTTCTCCTTCTCCTGGACATGGCCAGGAGAAAAATCCCCAAAATCAGGCCGAAAAAACCTGCTGCAATCGTGATCACCACACCGGTCTGAACCCACCTTGAATATCGATCCGGCACGGGAGAGGGCCTTTCGTTCTCTCCTGTTTCCTCTTGTATATCCGGTACTGTGTCCTCTCCTGCTGATTCCCGCGCCGCCTCATAAATGGCAGAAACCTCATAAGAAACGGGTTCCTCTGCCTGTACCTGACCGCTGTATACTGTCTCATAATCCCGCAGGCGTCTCTCCCCGCCCGCCAACGCAAGACGGCAGACCTGTCCCTCCTCATCCATAAAGCTCTCTCCATCCCAGTCTATAGACGTAATATGGTAGTCCTCCGGCGACAGTCCCATTTCCCCTAAAAGCCGCTCCTGTTCCTCAAGAACCGATGCCAGGGCATTTTCCCCGGAAACTGTGATTTCTCCCAGTTCGTAGGCATCTGCCCCATAGGAGTAAAATGTCACGGGAACCCTAAAATCATCCCTCCACTCTTCTTTCAGGATCCGGCTTTCCTTCATATATAAACGGCCTGACAGCTGTGTTCCGTCCTCATTCTCACGGCTGTCTATGTAAGGCGGCAAGGTCTCCGCTCCTTCTACCGCCTGATACAGGGCCGTCTTTTCCAGGGTGCAGCTTTTTGTAAGCCCCGGTACCTCCCGCACCTCCCAGTCTGCCAGACGGTACTCCGTTCCATTCTCGTCTGTATAGGACAATTCCGGCTGCTTTAAGGCTGCCAGTTCCTCTTCTTTCAGACTTTGCTTTAAAATGACTTTTCCGGCTGCCCCTGTATTTGAATCCAGCCCATTCCCTTCCGCCGACAGGACAGACATTTCAGGCACCATCTGCTCTGCCTGGACCTTATCCGGCTTTGCCCCCGCCATACCTGCCGTCAATACAGCCGCCATGCCTGCCAGCCTCAGAAACCGCCGTATTCCTCTTTTTTCCTTCATTGTATTCCCCCATTTCTTTCCTTTTAGCCTGCAGTAAGCCTGATATCTGCAAAATGATACAGCTTTCCCCTATTCAACTGCCAATGTACAATGATTTTGCACCTGTTTTCCCGCTGTCATAAACAGCCGCATGATTTTTTCATTTTCAATATAAATCCTGGTGTGGGAGCCCTTGAAATATTAAGAAATGAATTTATCGGATGTGTGAACCCCTGAAGCCCTTAGAAAAAAATCCGGGCGGATGGAATTCCGCCCGGTAGGCATATTATAAATGTCCCTTTTAAAAATTGCAAGTTTTTCAGCGAAATTGGCTGTATTTGTGCCCCGGCTGGATCCCTCCACGATAGGAAGCCAGCTCGCTGACCGTTACCAGCTGATACCCTCGTGCTGTAAGTTCTGGAATCAGCACCTCCGCAGCAGCGGCCGTGGGCTCATAAATATCGTGCATCAGGATAATGTCGCCGTCCTTCACCTGGCTCAGCACAATGTCAATGGTCTTTTGCGTGTTGCGGTGCTGCCAGTCTCTTGTATCAATGGACCACATGATCGCCGGCATTCCCATTGAGCCTAACACAGAAAGGGAAGCCGCATCCACATAACCGCCCGGAGGACGCATCAGCACCGGAGAGACGCCGCAGACGGATGCAATTTTCTGATTGGTGGAGCCGACCTGACTGCGGATGCCGTCTGCCCCGATCTTCGTGATATACCTGTGATTATACGTGTGGTTCGCTACCTCACAGCCCTGCTCTGTCATTCGGCGAACCACTCCGGCATTTGCCTCCACATTGGAGCCCACCATAAAAAACGTGGCGCGTCCGCCATTCTGCTGCAGACTGTCAAGAATACGGCTGGTGACCGCTGTCCTGGGGCCATCATCAAAGGTAAGCGCGATCATGGGCCTGGAAGGATCCACTGCAGCAGTCACCCAAGGCGCCGCAGGCGCTTGCGCTCCCTTTGCCGTAATGGATGCGCAGATCCCGTCTACCCGCAGGCCTTCTCCCTCTGTACCGGCCGTTTCCCCGTTCATAGCCCAGGAAGTCCAGGAACCATTCTGATAAACGGTGTAGTACAGGTCATACGATGAGGCTGAAGAACCGTAAAGCTCCATACGTATAGCCTCCAGAGGGGCTTCGGCGGAAGCATTTCCCGTCTCCGCTCCATCCTCTGCCGGATCCAGCCATCCAGAGCCGCTTAAATTGACCTGATAGCGGATTCCTACCTGGGCGTCTGCAGGAATATTGATCAAATTAGCCCGCATAGCCGTAACCCAGCCGCCGGCATTGGCCCTAAGGGCCTCATTATCTGCCGTCACGGCACTCCAGCCGCGTCCAGGGATACAGGCGCTGTAGTTGACCTGAAGGGGGGCGGATGAATCCGTTCCCGCCGAACTGCCGGACTGCTGTCCATGATCTCCGCCTTCTGCGGCACCGGACTGACCTGCAGATGCATCCATTCCCGTCTGCCCGTCCGACTTCTGATCCACGGATTCCGGGCTCATCTCCCCTGCGCCGGGACCGCCCGTCTCTGTCTTTGCAGATCCAATCCCCGTTGTTCCCGCATACGCAGTCACTGCCTGTATTCCCAGCAGGATTCCCGCCGCTGCCACAGCTGCCAGAAACCTGCCTTTCTTTCTAAAACAGCCCATTCTATCATTCTCCTTAAATTATAAATTACCCTCGCTTTCTGCCAAACACCGTCCGGCAGAGCATAATATATTCTTTATAATACAGATGTTCCTGAAGTTCCTCTAAGGCATCCGCGATCCCCCAGTAATACCAGGAATGTTTCGCCTTGTCCTTTTCATTAAACCGCTGCCAGATCGCATCCCCCAGTACCAGATAATCCTTGGAGGTACACCGCATATTGCTGAGCTTGTCTCCAAGGGCCAGAATCTTTACCTCCCGTGAGGCACATTTCAGATGACGGATCGTAGCGCTTTTTCTCTCCTGCCAGCTCTTTGTTTTGTCCTCCGACTCATTTGCCACCAGCTGCGCCACTCTGGGGCCAAAACGCGCCTCCAGTTCCTCCTTCGTCACTCCCGCATCCTCGATCACATCATGCAGAAGAGCCGCAGCAATCATTTCCGGATCATCTGTAAAACCGGAAACAATAACAGCTGTCTCCATAGGATGCGTAATATACGGAATCTCTGTCCCTTTCCTGAATACTCCCTGATGCGCCTTTGCTGCAAATGATGCTGCTTCCTCTATCATATTCCTGCCCCTTTTCTCATGGGATCCCTGGGGATCATTGCATCTTCTCCCGGCCTTCTTTTGTTTCCTGAGCCATTTCGGAAAGATGTGTGTATCATCTTCATCATATCACATCCCGCCACCGTTTTCATCCCCTTTTTGCGCCCGTTTCTTACAACACTCTTACAAGACTATTTTTTCCTTGTAAGTAAGGAGGATTTCTGCTATGCTATAGTGGTATTTTTCATAAAACCGTAACCATTCAAGGCAGCGCAGATCAAGGGTCATAAGAAATCTGTCCCTACCATAAACGGGTCTTACTATCAGCAGCCAGGAGAACGCACGGTTGTACCGTGTTCCAACCGCTTTCCCGGTTAAAAGAACGCTCTTTCCTGAATTGTTACAGGAATTTTAAAGGAGGATAGGACAATGGATCGTCATTCATCCTATACAGCGCCCCGCAGCGGCCGTATGCCGGCCTCCGGCAGTACACGGCGCAGTCCAAAACGCGGCAACAGCGGCCGTCCCGGAAATGAAAATCGTTTCCTTCACAATTTTTTATGCTACATACTGCCCTTTATTGTCTTTAACGTTATTTTATATTTTCTGGTGACTTCTTCCCCCAGAATCGAGATGACCATAGGCGACACCTCCGATTACAAAACCGTAGATGTCTCCTTCAAGGTAAAATCTCTGCTCCCTATCCGCAAGCTCACCACCACTCTGGAATCTCAGGACATTGAATTTCAGAAGGAAAACGGCGTTTATCACGCGACTCTGACCAACAACGGTGCACTGGAGGTTTACGCTGAAAGCTGGAATGGTATGCCCGCCCAGCACAATGAACACATTGCCGTACTGGATGATACTGCGCCCTCCATCGATGAGGACAGCGTCGTCATGGAGGACGGAAAACTGGAGCTGATGGCAGAGGACAACGTATCCGGCATCAATTATGATTCCGTTTATGCTACCGACGATTCCGGCAAAAAGATCACTCCGCTCAGTTATGACAAGGAAACCGGCCGCATAACCTTTGAATTGGAAAAAGGTTCTCTCACCGTCTATCTGGAGGACATGGCAGGCAACGCAAATCAGGCTGAATTTTCCCTGAACAGTTCCGGCATCGACACCAACGGCCGCAGCAGCGACTTTCCGGAAGACGGCACCAACGGAACCAATGGCAGCAGCACTGAGAAAGAGGATGAAAAAGACAGCACTTCCTCTTCCTCTAAGACGGATAAGGATTCCAAGAGTACGGAAACGGCAAAGTCCTCTAAAACCTCTAAGAGTACGGAAGCGGATAAATCCACCAAAGCTTCCAAATCCACCGAGGCTGCAAAATCCACCAAAGCCTCTAAGAGTACAGAGACAACAAAATCCACTAAGGCCTCCAAAAGTACAGAGGCTGCAAAATCCACCAAAGCTGCTGAGTCGACCAAGTCCACTAAAGCTGCCGAGAGCACAGAAGCAGCCAAATCCACTAAGGCCTCAAACAGTACAGAATCCACAAAGGCGGCAGATTCTACAAAAGCCTCTGAGACCTCCAAAGCCGCACAGTCAACCACAGCAGCCGAGACTGCTCCTGTGATTGAGCCGTTGAACTAAGTATATGAGATGATAGGAACAAGGCAGCCAGTCTCCTTTGCGGGAGGCTGACTGCCTGATCTTTTCGTGTGGTTTTCTCATATTCAACTGTATTTTACAGCGCTGAAATACTGGGCGTGACAACCTCAAAAGAGTGTGTGAAGAAAAGTCTGTAATTAAGATCTTCTATGATAATGATTGGGGCTGAAGGCTCGTTCCGGAGTTTTCAGCCCTCACTTTATATATAACAGCACTATCAGTGTATGTCAAGGGCAGGCGGAAAATCCGCCTGTCTTACAGGAACTTTATGGGTTATTCTGGTAGCCGTCCCTCGTACATGATGCTCAGTTCCCCATAAACCTGCCCCCAGTTACGGATCGGCATCGTCCACTTTTTCGTGGCCTCAAAGGTGGATAGATACAGGGCTTTCAGCAATGCAGTATCGCTTGGGAATACAGTCCTCTGGCGGTTCAGCTTCCGGTAAGTGGCATTCAGACTCTCAATGGCATTGATGGTATAAATGACTTTGCGTACCTCGGCTGAAAACTTGAAGATAGGAGAAATAGCGTCCCAGTTTTGCCTCCAGCTTTTCATGGAGTTCGGATACTTCTCACTCCATTTTTCTGTGACACGCTCTAAGGCTTCCAGAGCACTTTCTTCCGTAGGAGCCTGATAAATGGTCTTTAAATCTGTCGCAAATGGCTTGCGGTCTTTGTCTGCCACATATTTTAGGGTATTGCGTACCTGATGGACGATGCGGCGCTGATACTCTGTCTTTGGAAAAGCTGCTGAAATGGCTTCCTTGATGCCGCTAAGTCCATCGGCACAAATGATGAGGATATCCTTTACTCCTCTGTTTTTCAGTCCGTTTAAGACAGACAGCCAGTATTTTGAACTTCCATTTTCTCCTACCTGGATCGTCAGGACTTCTTTCTGGCCATCCTGGTTGATGCCTAAGATAACATAAGCTGCTAGTTTCCGAATGACTCCGTTGTCCCGAACGGAATAGTGAATCGCATCTATATAGAGGACTGGATAAACCTCTGCAAGCGGCCTGTTCTGCCAGTCTTCGATCTGAGGCATGAGTTTATCTGTCACATCAGAAATAAAGCCTTCTGAAGCTTCAAAGCCATAGATATCCTCTAAGGTATCTGATATCTGGCGGGTGGTCATCCCTTTTGCATACATGGAGATAATCTTCTGATCAATATCAGAAATGTCCTTTTGGCGCTTTTTAACCACTTGAGGTTCAAAGGTGGATTTGCGGTCTTGTTGCACCTGGATCTCCATGCTACCGCAGCTGCCTGTTGACCCTCTTAGGTTTATAGCCATTGCGATAGTCATCGCTGTCAGAGCGTTCTGATTTGGAGTAACCTAAGTGTTCATCCATTTCAGCTTCCATCATTTCCTTGATGGTACGCCCAGCAGGTCTTTGAGCGCATCCTGGATGTCCTGGGCAGACTCAATGTCATACTCCCGCTGGAGCATTTGGATGATATTTCCTTTTCCTTTCGTCATTTGTACTTTGTGTACGGGTTTGTTTTCCCTTGCCATAATAAAAGGCCTCCTATGATTTATTATTTTATCATAGAAGACCTTCTAAGTCTTTATTTACAGAAAAACTTTCATAGAATCCTAAAATGCAAACTGATATTGTCAATATTAGTTTGCATTTTCCTCAAGGATATCACTGACTATGCCGCCATCTCCAAAGCCTCATAATACTGCCTGCGTTTTATCATAGGAGGAAGGCCGCCATTGGCTGAGCAGATCCTCCGGTTATTCCAGTAACTGAGGAAGTATCTCCAGATGAGCACCTTTAAATCCTCTACTGTCATTTGCTTTGTGTCATAGCGGTCATAGAGAAGCTCCGTCTTCATTCTAGCCCACATACTTTCACACCGTGCATTATCATGGCAGCGTCCTCCGGCACTGTTCATGCTTTGATGGATGTGGTTCTCCCGGATGGCCTGACGGTAGGTCTCGCTGGTATACTGCGTTCCACGGTCACTGTGGATGACTGCACCTTCCAGTGCGGGATAAGCAGTCAAAGCATTTTCCAGTGTATGGACACACAGATCTGCTTTCATAGTTATTTCCATTGCCAGTCCAAGGACGCTAAAATCAAAGCAGTCGAAAATCGCAGATACATACAGTTTTCCATTGGACGCCGGGATCTCCGTGATGTCTGTAATACATTTTTCCAATGGGGCATTTGCATGGAAATCCCGTTTCAGCAGATCCTCCGATTTCATGGATTCCCGATCTGCTTTTGTGATCCCATTCGGCTTTCTCTTTGGCCGATGGCTCAGACCCATCCGGTTCATAACCCGGTATACGGTCCGCTCACTGGGAATACGGACTCCCTCTGGCTGTTTCAGCAGCAGTGCCTGATACATACGGCTCCGTCCATAAGTATCGTTACATTCATCCTCGCTGATGATTTCTTTCATAGCATCCGTCAGCTCCTGATATCTCCATGGACGGTCTTTGTCCACAAGATATTTATAGAAGCCTTGTCGGCTGATACCAAGCATCCGGCAATAAAATGAAATTTTTCCGGTAATCCTGCCGTCTTCTGTTTTCAATGCCAGAAACATCATTCTCTGGTTTTTGCTGACTTCCGACGGCTGGCGGCGAAAAAAGCGCTGGCTTCCTCCAAAAATTCGTTTTCCTCCTTCAGACGTCAGATTTCTTTGTCCTGCTCCTTAACCCGCTTACGCAGCATGGTAATTTCTTCTGAAAGACTCATTGCACTGGCAGGGGTATGGGAACCTTCCCCGATATCCAGTTTACCGTTTCTTACGGCTTTTAACCATGTGTGGATGGTTCCTTCAGGGATTCCTAATTCTTTCGCGGCTTTAGTGCCACCGATTTCTTTGGCAAGTTTTACTGCCTGTACTTTGTATTCCTGGTCATATTTACGTGCCACTTTGAATACCTCCTTGTTCTCTTGATTTTATTATGAGATCCTTGAGAACAAGCTGTCTACTTTTTTATACCACATCAGGATGTTCCAAGATTTAATATTCCATATATGTATTATTATCTAGATGACTTACCATTGTTAGATTACTTAAAAAATAATCTTGTTCCGGATGGAGAAATAATAACACATTGCTTTGATGACATAGAGAGTAATCATATCTGTGTTAGTTAAGATAAAAAGTATATGAATATGAAAGCACTCAATTAGAGAGTGCTTTTATTTGTTTTTGCATAAAAAAGACTTAAAAGAGAAAGATGATATTCACAATTACAGAAAAAATATTTTCTTTTATATACAATGTTATATAAATATGATAGAATAAAATGTACATTTTTATGAGGAATTGCAAATAAGTAAAGGTGGAAGTATACAATGCAGATTACATATAAGAAACTGTGGAAATTGTTAATTGACCGTGATATGAGTAAACAACAGCTTAAAGAAGTAGCAGGGATAAGCTCTGCATCAATAGCAAAACTTGGTAAGGGTGAGAATATTACTACTGATGTTTTACTAAAAATATGTGATGCGTTGGATTGCCAAATTGAAGATATTTTAGAGACTGTAAAAAATTCAGAAGATGAGAAATAACGAGGAGGAACGATTATGGCATTAAATCAGAATATTAAATTATTTAGCGGAAGAACTGTTAATACAAAGGCTTCGGAAGAATATGTTCATGTTATTTTTTCATATCCTGACAGCAATACAAAATGGGATGGTTGGGTACCTGTTCAGTATAGAAGAACTGGTGTAGCAATTGTTGATGGAGATACAGAGGCATTAGAGAATCATTTAAATAGTGTATATGAACAGATTAATCCTGTGAATTATCCTGAGTGGAAAAAGGAGCAGGATAAGTTGTGGAGCTCTTCTCGTTCTGTTGAGACAAAAGACATTTTTTATGTTTTGAATGATGGAAAATGGCATTGCAGAAATTGTGATATATCTAATCCAAACTTTGCTAGAAGAATTCAGGATTTAAAGGAGATGGGATATACTATTGCAACCCATGTGAATTATAAATGTCCTGTTTGTGGTAATTCGAGAAGCACAAACTTGCAATTACTACCTATTAAAAGAGTAGAATTAGCTGGAAATGGGTATGAAACATGGTCTCCTGCTTTAAGAAAGAGAATAATTAAAGTTCTTGGTGGTGTGGATGTATATGAAGACACTTCAGCAACACATTGTTTACCGGATCATAATTTTTCTGAAATTCGTTGGGACGATGATACAAAAGCAGAGAATCCGGACACTATGACTGATATGGAAATCAAGGCAAAATTTCAGCTTTTAAGTAATCAAAGAAATCAGCAAAAACGAGAAGTATGTAGAAATTGTTTTCAGACAGGAAAAAGAGGAACTATTTTTGGTATTCCATATTTTTATGAAGGTGGTCCTGAATGGGATGAAAATATTCCTAAAAAGGGAAAAGAGGCAGAAAAAGGTTGCATAGGATGCCCTTGGTATGATATTGAAACATGGCGAAAGAAAGTAATAAATAAATTACAGGAAGAGGAATAATATGCCAGATACAAATTTAAATGATGGAATAAGAATTATTTCTGAAGAATCAATTGGTCATTCCAAAGCTGCTGAAGAATATATTGAGGTTCAGTTTCCATTTGATGATGCAACATGGATTTTATTTATTCCTATTGTATATAGAAGAAATGGTTTGTTCTTAGAATATCCTGGTAAGAATGCTATTGATTTGGAAGAAAATCGTCTTAAGAGAAATCGCTTGTATGACTACTTGAATAGGGTTTCGGAATGCATTCCTAAAACAACAGAGGAATTAAAAACTTGGGTGCAAGAAAATCATGAGTGGTGGAATGCCGAACACAGTAATGCAGGAGAAACAAAACGTTTTTTTGATGGTCTATTAGATAACACAGGTAAATGGATGTGTTGTCATTGTTTAAGTCCAGATAATGGTAATCCACAAAGAAGAATACAACAGATAAAAGATTTTGGGTATACCCTTGCTACAAAAACAAAGTACCGTTGTGAGGCTTGTAATAGAAATAGAACACATTTGATGATGTTGCCTATAGAAAGAAATGGGGTAGGTAATGGATATGAACAGTGGAGTGACTGTTTAAGAAAACGAATTATTCAAGTATTAGGCGGGGTTGATGTATGTGACAATAAAAGAAATGCACATTTATTGCCAGATCACAAATTTCCGGAGATTCGTTGGGATCAAGATACTATCGGACATAATCCAGATGATATGTCGGAGGATGACATTCGAGAGAAATTTCAGCTTATGACAAATCAGCATAACGAAGAAAAAAGAGAAGTTTGTAGAAAATGCCGACTTACTGGTAAAAGGCCTTATCCGTTCGGGATAAAGTATTACTACGAAGGTTCAGAAGATTGGGCGGGAGAACCACAAGGTAAAATTGCAGAAAACGGTTGCAAAGGTTGTTGTTGGTATGATTTTGCATTGTGGAGAGATAGCATAAATAAAGAATTAAATAAAGGATAATAGTACTTGATATATGAGTATATATTAGCTAACATACGATATACTACAATTGAAAAAGAGTAATACAATGTTTATAAAAAATGTTGGAAGTATTTGCTCTGGAATAGAAGCTGCGTCAGTCGCATGGGAGCCTTTAGGATTAATGTTTGATTGGTTTTCTGAAATTGCAGACTTTCCATCAAGAGTGTTGGAGAAGAAATATCCCAACACACCTAATTTAGGGGATATGAATGAAATTCCAGATAAAATACAAAAGAAAGAAATAACTGCACCGGACATGATTTGTGGAGGAACACCTTGCCAAGCATTTTCATTAGCCGGTTGGCAAAATGGATTAAATGATGACCGAGGAAACTTGACTCTTAAATTTGTTGATATAATTGAGGCTAATGATAAAGTTAGACTCGAAAATGGGAAAGACAGAACAGTTCTTTTTTGGGAGAATGTTGAAGGGGTTCTTAAAGATAAAACTAATGCTTTTGGGTGTTTAATCTCTTCTTTAGCAGGATTTAGCGATGTTATAGAAGGAAAAAAATGGCCAAATGCAGGAATTGTACACGGACCAAAAAGAAATGTTGCCTGGAGAGTTTTAGATGCAAAATTCTTTGGATTACCACAACAAAGAAAAAGATTATATGTAATGGCAGGTGGAAAGGATTTTTACCCAGAAAATATATTGTTCGAGAAGCATGAACATACTTTGGAAGAGTATCCCTCAGCTCCTCTTGTTTTTGAGAAAGACGGTCATAAATTTGAGGTCTTTAGAGAATATACGGATTGTTTATACTCAGCTTATGGAACAAAATGGAATGGAAATGCTGCCGCTTATAATGGGTCATTGTTTGTGGTTCAAGACGATAGAATAAGAAGATTATCAGCACTAGAAACAGAAAGATTGATGGGATTCCCAGATAAATATACTGATTTGAAAGGTGCGAGAAAAACAAATAGATATCAGGCAACAGGAAATTCTTGGGCAGTTCCAGTTGTTGAGTGGATTGGAAAAAGATTATTGGCATATGAAAAAGATGAATTTAAATTAGGAAATGGGAATCTTTTGTTAGCCAAAAGACGTACAGACATTCCAAATGAAGGATTTTATATTGACTTTGGAAAGGATATTATAGAAGTTAATTCAGAGTTGACTTTGAATTGTACAACAGTTCCAGAAGAAAGCAAATTCTCTGATATGAGATCAATTGTTTCACCTGATGCACCGGAAGATATATATATATCACCAGTAGGTTGCTACGGGATAATTAGAAGAAAACAAGAGAGAAACTTAAAAATTAATGCAAGATTGGAAGAAGTTTTATTATCAATTTCAGCACAGATGTCTCCTGAGGAAATTGAAAAGCGTTCAAGAGTACAAAAAAGAGGTAGATTTAGTGAGCCTGAACAAGATAATATATAACAATCAATTAATGTATTATTTTAAACATAACGAATCGTACTATAAATCGTTTCCGTCCTTCGACTTTTACACCTACTATGACATCATCTGACTCCCTCTCCCAACCTTTTTCAACCATATCTTTTGATATGTGAGTAGGGTCTCCCGAGGTAAGACACTAATCTTTCGTTCAACAACCTCTTGATTTACAACTTCGGTTTACATTTACCTTTTGGGCTTCGGTTTGTCTTGCAACCTTACCCGCCTAATCGCCTAATCAAGTTTCTGTCCGTAGGCTCAAGAACTTTGCTACACCACTTCCTCCATCCATACCATTACTGATACCGACTTGTGGTTCACTACACTTGGCGGTAAATACCCGTGGCTGGACTTGCACCAGCAAGATTAGTACCATGCTCGGCACACAAGAAAACAGCCAGCCCGAAGGAATTTTCGGACTGGCTGTTCCGGCAGAGCAATATTATTGTAGAACTGGCTGAACTGGAAAACTGACGCTTCAGCAGTAAATCATTTCAGACCGAATGATTTCTTCTGCCCGGTTGCGGATGCTATTCATTGCCCTGACCCATGCCATCTGATCCTAGGCTTTCAATTCCTCTGTGATTCCCTCAGCTTCTTTCATCTGAGCAATGATGCAATCCAGCCGGTTCTGTGCCTGCTCATTCAGATCTGCCAGATATGTCCATAATTTGTCGATCAAAATCAGGTCATTGTATTGGACTGGATGGTACAGAGCCAGATAGGCTTTGTGCATCCGTCCCCAAATTCCAATGGGGCGGCTTTCTTCCGGCAATTGTAAGTCTGGGATGTCATAGTCACCGACCAGAGTGTAGCTGATGCCGTTTTGACAGGTTTTCTTCGGTAAGTGTTCCATAAGCGACCTCCTGTATTCGATTTTTCTGCGAATCCAGCCGATCGTGTCCCTGTTTATGTCAAATTAACTCTTCATCAACAAGTATGGCATATTCCAATATCAACACCATTATTTTTAAAACATCATCTTTATAATTTCTAATGCAATGTTCATACCACTCCTACTATCCCCAGGTGTCTTTGCCAAAGTAGCCATATATCGCCCATCTCCATAATATGTTAACTTACAGTGTTTACCTTCTTCTGTAATTACAAAGCCCATATCCTGTAAAGTACGCTTTATAGAACCAGACATTGTTTTATCCCCCTTAAGTAAATTCTTTAGCTGCTCACCTCGTTCTGCCACCCTTCGCTTGCAATCATTACTTGCAATAATATCCTGTAATACATCTTTTCGACGTGACTGCGAAACGTAATTAGACAATACGCTTTCCAATGCATCTAACAAAATTTCTTTGATATCATCTTGAAAAAAATCTTCCTCTTCACCCAAGAATAAAATTGGCATATTATCTGCATTACTCATTTTGGCACGCAATCCCTGATTTTCATAAGTAAGCGCCTTATTAGCACGGGTCAAAGCTTCAACCTGTTTTTTCAGACTTTGAATATCCTCATCTACTGATTCAATTAATTCATCTGATTCAGCTACAACTCGATCTTTTTCAATTTTCGCTTGCAGAAGTTCTACACCTTTGCTACTTAATCGATCACGTAACAAGGCATTATTTACACCTTGCCAAGTATACAGCTTATCCATCATTTGGGCATTGCTATACTGAATTACACTGCGAATGACTTTCTCAGATAATACTATATCAGCCCCTTCATAATCTCGATACATATATTTTCTATGCCCGTATGTAGCGTTAGGGAAATATACACCAATTGCCCCATAGAACTCATTTTTATCATTACATAACTGTCTGATTCTTGTATTTAAATATGTTCCTTCTTCAACAAGAACATGAGCAACACCTTTCAATCGACCCGCAAGACGCCAAATATCAACTGGGTCCTCTCCATAGTAAGTTTTTGATATGTAAACAACTGGAAGACGATATTTGGTATCTCCATTGATAACATCTATTAGTATTTCAAGATTATCTTCTTTAACAAAAACAGGCTTTCGCAGTATAGGAAGATTTCTATCATCACTTAAATACCCGTGTTCAATCAAAAGAGTTATAAAATGCGGTGTTGAAAAAGATGGATCAATGGCCAAAGCCTTTTCAAGATAGCTACGATCAAGTTGTATCGACATCTTCATATCACTAAAATTCATAATGTAATCTGTATCCCAAACCACTCCATCTGCCTCTGTCTTTTCATAACGAACCGCTGTTATATTTTGATTACGGTATTCCTCAATAGCCAACCACAAAGAATCTGTTCCATATCGGATATTCCGCTCGCCGTTCCACTCAATACCATGAATTATATTTTCAGAATGCGGACTTTTTGATTCCACTCAAGCACTAACTGAATAAAATTATCCTTTGTCATAGTATCATTAATTTCAAGTATTGTTGAAAATAGTAACATCAATTCATCTCCCGTATTCTACATTAGAATGTGTAATTAAGTACTTCTTCATTTACATCTTTTTAAAATGAAGTATCTTTTTAAATCATCCTAAAATGTTTCAGTGTATCCATAATCGCTGCTTCCTTTTCTGGCGGGCACTGTGGCACTTTTACATCTTCCTTTTTTGATAGATTATAGTTCTGCCCCACATCCAGACCACACTTCCGCTTGACTCGAGAAATATAAAGACTGGATACCTTCAAACCATGTTTTTGCAGTACGTATGCCTTGATCTCCGCAGCTGTAACATCCAACTCATCCATCTTTACCTCCACTTCAATGTGTTGTTTTGTGTTGAGTTTGGACAATAATCATATCGTATCGACCATTGTTTCATTTTCCAAGGGCAATTCTTTTATTTCTGTTCCATTCACCGGAACGGGGAAGTTGAAGATAATCTTCCTGATCCAGTTGCCATCCGGCTGCTTTTCCGGGAACAACTCGATTCGCTCGATAAATGCCCGCATAAATTCTTTTCGCTCCACCTCAGAGGCAGCCTCATAGACCTGATCGAATGCCAGCAGCAGACGGTAGATATTGTCGCCGGAAATCTTTTCCTGACGGATACTGCGAATCTGACACTGTACCTCATCTATTCCAATTTCAACTTCTTCTATTTTAGCATACTGCTCATCATAGCGGCGCTGTAAATCCAAAATTTTTCGGTCGTAATAGGGATCGTTAATATCCAAATTATCCATCTGACGTTCCAAACGGGATTTTGTTCCTAATGCCTGACGGAGCTGCGTCTGTAAAGTCTCCAACTGCCTCTCCAAATCTGCGGTATCGACTGCCGAACCGATTTTTGCTTTGATCGCTTCTGAAAAGCGAGGGTCTTTTACCATGGCAGAGATAATGGCAGCTACCATGCGGTTCATTTCCGTCTGCTCAATGTTCACACGGAAGGTACATTTGTGTCCGGTTGCCCCCAACGTGTTTTTGCAGTAATAGTAATAGCGGGTTTTCTTATCCTTGCTGTGTGCCTTTGCAATATTCCCATAAAGACTTTTGCCGCAACAGGGGCATTTCAGGATACCGGACAAGATATGTGCGTGTTCTGGGTCAATTACTTTTTCTCTCCTAAAGGCGTTGGCCTTCCGTTTATCCTGTGCCAAGTTCCAATCTTCTTCTGAAATGATCGCCTCATGCTGCCCCTCATAGATCGGGAACTCGTCTTGCTCGACTACGTGCATCTCATTTCTTGTTCCCAGCTTTTTTTCTGTTCTGCGCCGACCGTAGGCAATCTTACCCATGTAAACAGGATTGTCCAGAACATCCTTCACAAAGTTAGAAGAAAAGCCGGGGATCGTGCCATTCTGACGGATTTTCTTTTTGTATCCGTGATCATTCAAATACTTCGCCACACCGTTGATTCCATCGTTGGTATGAATATATCTGTCGTAAATGAGCTTTACCACGTCTACCTCATCTTCGGCAATCAGCAGTTCACCGTTCTCCAGCTTATAGCCATAGGGGGCAAAGCCGCCATTCCATTTTCCCTCACGGGCTTTCTGCTCACGGCCTGCCATTGTCTGTGTCCGAATATTTTCACGCTCAATTTCCGCTACTGCGGAAAGGACGGAAATCATCAGCTTGCCGGAATCTTTGGAGGAATCAATGCCATCCTCCACGCAGATCAAATTCACACCAAAATCCTGCATCAGCTGTAAGGAATTGAGCACATCCGCCGCATTTCTGCCAAAGCGGGACAGTTTGAACACCAGCACAAATGAAATATCGTCCTTACCTTCTTGGATATCACTCAACATCCGCTGGAACTCCAGCCGTCCCTGAATATTCTTACCGGAGAAGCCTTCATCAGAATACTCCCCAACAATGGTCATATCTTCATACTCGGCGTACTTCCGCAGCTTGTCCCTCTGGGCATCCAAACTGTATCCATCTACCTGAACGGAAGTGGAAACTCTTGTGTAAATATAGCACTTAATCCGTTTTTTCATGGCTGGCACTCCTTTCTCCGACAGGATTATTTTCAACAGGCTGTTTTATCAATCCCTCATTGCGGATGTAATACTCTAAAAGGCGTAACACATATTCCGGCGCATGACGGTTGTCCAATTCCCATTCCGTCACCGTCCGATAGGGGATATGAAAGAATTTACAAAATTCCTTACGGTTCATTCCGGTCATTTCCCGCAGTTCTTTTATTTTAGTTTTACAGTCCATCGCATCATCTCCATAAACAAAAAAAACACGTTGCATAATTATTATAGCATCAGCTCAATAATTACGCAACGTGTAAATCTCAAACATTTAAGCGGCGTCAGCAAAAGAACTGCTTTGCATCGTATCCGGCTGTTCCTGCAAAGAAACAGGAGCAGCCGTCTGGTGCTGCTCCAAAACTTGGTTTCCATATTTCAGCATCAATTTTGTCATTACATCAATACAGCGGTCAAAAGCCGCATTATACTTCGGATTATCATAAATCCTGCTCAATAGGCCGCTCCTTTCTCCCGTGACCACCACGGGCATACACATCCAGCACTTCCTTTGGGATACGTTCCAGCACCGAAACGGCATCTTCATAATCCCGTTTCAGCTTTGCATCCGCAATCTGCTTCAAAGTGCTTTCCTTCGTGGCTTCCTTCAAATCCTGCTCCAACTGCTCATTTTTCTCTTTCAAGTCCCTGTTTTCAGCAGTGGTATCTGTGAATGCTGTACGGTACTTTTTCAAAGTAGCGTGCATCTGTTCTACAGCCGGGATATATTTGTCCAGCAAATCTCCAATCTCAGCAGCCTTTCCCTTAGCATTAAAGGCGTTGATTCCGGTCAGTAATTCTTCCAGTCTGGTTTTCTGCTTGGTCAGGCGGGTCATTTCCTTGAACACTCTAGGTGGGATATGATCACGCCCGGTTTTACTGGCACTTTCGCCACGTTCCAAGTCAGGATATTTCCGCACCATGTGCTCCCAGAACTTGTCCTGCCACTGGGTCAGCTTTTTCTTGTTTCCCACGATCTCCTTGGCGCTGAGCCTGCCATCCACAGTCAGTGGGACAAAAGAAAGGTGCATATGGGGCGTTTTCTCGTCCATATGCACCACAGCGGATATGATTGTTTTGGGGTCTTGGTTTTGCTGGAGAAAGGTCAGCGCCTCTTGAAAATAAGCTCTGATTTCGGATTTTTTCTTCCCCCGAAAGAACTCCGGTGTGGCAGTTACCAGGGCTTCCACGACTCGAACACTATCTGACCGGGTACGGCAACCGGCTTCTTTGATCTGCCGTTCCGCCTCCGCACGATATTTTCGTTCCGGCTCGATCAGATGGAAATTGTACTTGATCCTGCTGATGTCCACATCGGGATTGCTGGCGTATTTCTCTTTGGTGCGCTCGTTGTGAGCTTCAATGTTCCCAATCTCCGGCCCCTTGTACTTGGCGAAGCGGAGAATGGCATACTGCGGCTTGCTCATATGCTGTCCTCCTTTTTTCCGTTTCTCAAATTACTGTGTGAATTGTTATAAAGAGCGGACAGCGGTCAATCAAAGTGTACGTACGTACAGCGTCCGCTCCCCGATATTAGCGCCGCCATTCCTCCGGTACATCTTCCGGTACGTACGTACGCATCGAATCACCGGAAAACACTGATATATGATTTCTCACCAATACTTCAATCCCCAGAAAGCCACGCACCCGCCGCCCGGCTGCATTGGTCACATTGTTGCAGTATTCCAGATTGTAGCGGCTCTGGCAGGCGATCAGGGCTTCGCTGAAGCTGCGTGGTTTCAGGGCAGGAAGGTTATTTTCGGCGCAGTAAATCTGGTATGCCTCATACAGCTCTTTGGAGCTGGCAGATAGATCGGCTTTCCGGCGAATATACCCGTCTGAATCCAGAAAATCAAAGATATTGTTGTTATCTCGTTTGACGGCCTCCCGATTGTCTTTTGTGCGCTGGCTCTCGGTAAACTTGAAATTGTTGGCGGCCAACCGCTGCAATCCCTCAAAAGCCCACAGCAGGATGCCCTCCACCTCAGTCTTCATCTTCTCGGCAATGTCAGGATCATCCACACGGCCAGCAGGCTTTTCTTTTGTAGTCAGCACCAGCTGGCGGCGGTAAAATCCGTCGCTCCGGTCAAACAGCGCCTGCAAATCTCCGTTGGAGAAGGCCAGCAGTCGGGCGCACATCCATCCCTGATAGCTCTGCTTGCCCTTGTGCTCCAAATCCATCTTGCCCTGGGCGGTCACGATGGACTTTACATAGTTGGTCTGTCGCAAGGCTTCCATTCGCATATCGTCATCCACGCACAGGAGGATATGCTCCAAATCCGCACGGGCAAATCGGTTCTCCGATATTTTCCCAATGCTGCCGTCCTTCATATTGGAGCCGAATAAAGCTCCCAACACAGCGCCTATCTGTGACTTGCCCTCGCCGCCGTTGCCTTTAATCACCATCATCCGCTGTCCCTTATTGCTGGGAATCAGGCAGTAGCCGATATATTCCTGCAAGGTGGGGATGTCCTCCGGGTAGAGCAGGCCATCCAGAAATTTCAGCCAGAGAACAGGTTTTGGAGCGTTGGGGTTGTAAGCCACGGGAAAGCGGTTGCGGACGATTTTCGGCTTTCCTTTCGCAAAAGTTCCATCCAGAAAAAGCGTCCCATTGGAGAGATGAATCCGATCCGCCTGCGGGGGAAAATCCTCCACCAGTGCTGCCAGCTTCATCAGCTCCACAATGTTGCTGATTTTACGGGGAATGTTGCTAACCGCACAGCATTTCAGCTCCTCAAAAATTTCTCCTCGCAGGGGCAGTTCGTCAGTCACACGACCTTCGGGCGTAAAAAAAGCCCCGTTTGTGAAGATGATCTTGTGTGCTTGCAAGAACTCCTCACAAAACAGGGCTTCGTTGATGCTTTTTCCATCGAACCAGACAGGCATCCCATCAGGCTGCGCTTTGTTTTTCATAGGCATTGTCCTCCTTTTTCAGCCTTTCCAACCGTTCCTCCAAACTGGCGATCAGGCCATCCTTATTCAGCATTTCTACGATTTTTACCCGCCGTTCCAGCTCGTCGGCAATGAGCAAATCCGCCAGATACTCCACATAGTCCAGCATCTGGCAGGCTTCCACAAACCGGTCATCTAAACTGTCACCTGGATTGGATGGGGCATAATTCTGTTTCCAACCTTCCAAAAGATGCAGATAATCGCACAGCACCCGCAGACAGCGCACTTCCTCCTGCCGGTATGCTTTCAGCTGCGGACGTTCCGGTTTAGGCAGGCGATTGCCGCCGGGGGCTTGTCTGGATCAATCCCAAAATCCTGTGCCAGCTTCTGGGCTGCCTCGTAGCTGCTCAGACCAAACAACCTCGCCACAAGGTCGATCACATCGCCGGTGGCTCCACAGCCAAAACAGTAAAAGTATCGCTCGTTCAGTTTCATGCTGGGGTGCCGATCCTCATGGAACGGACAACAGGCCATTCCATTTCGGTTGGCATGCAGACCGTAGTGTTCAGCGGCTTGTCTTATAGTAAGCGCTTCCTTTACCGTTGCAAAAATATCCATGCCATTGTTCCTCCTTCATTTTTGTACAGGTTTCTCCTGTCACCTCAATGTACGGAGAAAAAGGGCATGGTTCAAAAAATCCGTCAGTATTGCAAGAAAATAAAATACCGCCTCCAAAACTTGCAAAACTGCAAGACAAAAGGCGGTAGGATTCTCAAAATACGGATTGAGGTTATTCCTGTTTTGGAATATAATAAAAAGTAGAATTGTAAACAATGAGGACTGGTTATGAAATATCTTTCTACGTTTGAAATTGCAGAGAAATGGGGGATTTCTCCCCGACGGATCGGCATCCTCTGCAACCAAGACCGGATTCCCGGCGCACAAAGAGCAGGAAGTCGCTGGATCATCCCGGAGGATGCAGAAAAACCAACCGATGCCCGCATTAAAAGCGGGAAATACAGAAAAGAAACGAGGTGATCTGCCTATGGAACAGGAATATCTCCCTGGTGATACTCCTCAGCAGAGATTACAAGATTTGATGAAGGAGTATAAAATTACGCAGGCAGAGCTTGCTTTTAAAATTGGCGTTGCGGAAAGTTCCATCAGCCGTTTCCTAAACGGAACAAAGAATAAACTGACTATCGAGCAGATCATCAGTATTGCCCGAATTTTTAATGTGTCCTCGGATTTTCTGCTTTGTCTGACCAATGTGCCGGATAAGAAAAATTATGACATCTCTGAGCTTGGCCTTTCTGCCGAAGCAGCACGCAATCTCTATACGGGGCGAGTAAATCCAGAAGTAGTAAGCCGCCTGCTGGAAAACCGCCGCTTTGCCCAGCTGACCAGTATGATTGCTCTGTATTTTGACGAAACGATGGCTTCTGGATTTGCGGCGCAGAACCAAATCCTGCAATCGTTAAGTTCCATGCTGTTGATGACAGGCAAAGAACAGCCGGACATTCGGAAAGCGGCACAGCAAGCGGCACAGGCAGTCTCTCTTAACAAGGTTCCAGTTTTTCAAGCCGATCTGACCAATATTCAAAATCAATTCATGGCGGTTCTTCGGGAAATCAAAAAAGAAATGACTTCCGGGGAGGGAATTTCTCAGAACATGACAAAAGAACTTACCGAGCAGATGTTCTCAGATCTGACCAAAGGACAGGATCTTCATCATCCATCAGTTTCCCCAGAGCAGCTTGCAGCCATGGTTGTGCAGCCCATATCCCAGATGGGACTGGCAGAAGATGAATCACTGGTAGAATTACAGCAGGCGCTGCTTCACATGATGGAGAGTATGCAGCCAAAACAAAGCGATGAAAATGATAACCAATGAGCGGCTTTGCACGCTGGCACAGCAAGGGGATACACAGGCGCAGGAGCAGCTGGTGCAGAACAATCTGGGGTATATCCGAAAAACTGCAAATGAATTGTATATCAGCGTTGGCCTCAGGAACAGTGAGCTGGGCATTGACCACGATGACCTGATTCAAGAGGGGAGCATCGGCTTGCTTCGAGCAATCTCCCTGTATGACCCTAGTAAAAAAATAAAGTTCTTAACCTATGCGGGGTCTGCCGTCCGCAATGCCATGATGGATTTAATCTCCACCGCTTTTTCGGCTTTTGAACAGCGAATGCAATCTGAGCAAGACGGCATCCCGATGGAACGAATCTACTTGGATGATTTGCTTCCTGGCGAAGATTCCATGCAGCGTTCTGACCTGATTGCCGACCCCTATGCGTTGGAACCGGAAAAGATTATGGAGGAAGAGGAAAACCGGAAAGAACTATATGAAGGGTTGAGGCACATATCAGAGCGAGAGCGAGTTTATCTGCTGTACCGTTTTGGCTTTGAGGGCGATATGGAACATCCTCTGGTGGGAACAGCCCTGCACTTCCATCTTAGTGAGAGCCGTGCAAGATCAACCGAGGCGTCAGCACTGGACAATCTCTGGCTTGAACTGCCGTGGTGGTATTAGTGCGTTTCGCTGTGGAGGAACGTGGGTTTTGATATACCTCTGCTTCCTTTTCCGGTCAGGCGGATTTTCCTTTTGGGGCAAATCTCGATTTCGTCCGTGGCCGCACAAAATCCGCCTGCCCTACTGACGCCGAGAAGTGCCTGTCCGTTGCCCATCTGCCCAGGTTGCAGATGTCAAGCCAGCCCCTTTCCAGCGTCAGCCGGAAGCAAAGGTATAACACACTAGACTTTCCTACGGAAAATCGTGTGCCAACAGGGATGCTGCTCGCCCCTATTGGAAACCCAAAGCCCAAGGAAGGCTCTGCCCTCCTTTGAAAACTTCTCACACTTTTTTCAAGTCTTCTGATTTTCCTTGAAAAAGTGATCTATTTTAAAACCAACGCCTTATTTTTAAAGGCGACTTTTTCATCAAATCTTACTCTTTTCTCCTTAAATTGAACCGTTATTATTGTTTTGTCCTCCTTTGTCTCTCGGGCAACAATTTTTCCGATTCCATATCTATTGCTGAAAACATATTTTTCGTTGTTAGCAGACATTGCATTTTGCGAATGTGGTTGCGTTTTTAAATTCTTCTCTACAACACAATATTCAGATAAATCAATGCTTTCTGGAATCTTATCTCTGACCAAGTATTTTCTACCACAATGTGGACAGACTCTCATATTTATCTTTTTCAGAACACCGTCCTTTTTATAAACCTCAATGGCCATGGTTTTTAATTTTACATTGTCCACTAAACATTCTCTATTTTTTTCTTGTAACCATGTAAATTCCAGCTCAGGATATTTGGTAGGTGCAGTTTTCAGACTTTTCCCTTTAGTAATTTCATGTACGCTATACGCAGATTTTGTTTCACTCAATGACCGATGAATCTGCACATCTACAGCGGCGTCTTCACTTCTGATTTCATAGCACTTTTCTGGAAATCCGTATACATTCACACTTTGATGTCCTGTAGAAAACGAGTTGTCCTCAAGGTATGTAGAACTGCCAAAAATAAGTTTTTCTATCTCCTTTGTCTGCATCTCGGAATAAGCACCATTGGTTTTCATAAGATGTTCAACTCTTTTTACCAAACGCAAATTATTAATGTTTTCGGTATTGTCATCAGGCATAACAATAAAAAGGTAGTTCTTTGCACGGCTTATAGAAACATTTATGATATTTCTCTTGTTTAAGAACATATCCTTGCCAGAGGTAATTGATGGGGGTGTATTGAACACAGCAAATATTATATCGCACTCATCTCCTTGGAATCCGTGAATTGTTCCAACCTGAATGTCAACTTCAGATGGAATATCTTCGGCACCAATAAGTTTTTCGATTAAATCCGCTTGTGCTCTGTACGGAGCAATAATTCCAATCCTAAAAAAGCTTCCCTTATTGGCTTTAGCTATCGCTTTTGCAAGGTACACACTGTATTCAAACGTAAATAGAGCAGAGTATACTTGGTAGGAACTGCTATGCTGTAAACGCTTTGAACGGTATATGCTTTCATATTTACTTACCGGAAACTTAATAATGTTCAAGACATCAATGTTAAAGGACGAATCGAGATTCAATGGTCTGCGATCTGTTTCATTGCGATAGTGCTGTAAGATTCCCCCGTATGCAAATTTGCTGAAAATAGAACCAACTGATGGTAAGCTTCGGTATTGGGTTGTAAGTAATTCAACCTTATAGTCGTGTGGAATGGTATGCGGTTCAACAAACGAATCCAATTGTACCATTGTGTAAATATTTTCATTTTTCCATAGGTCAACCGAAGTGATGGGTTCAATTTGAAACGGATCTCCAGCAATTATGAATTTTTTTGGGGTCTTTTTATACAGTGGATAAATAATATTAACGAGCGGAATCATTGATGCCTCATCTATAACAATATAGTCCCAGTTAATGCCGTTCAGAAAAATTCTTGCACCCTGCGGCATGAAGAAGTCATACGGAAATCTCGCAATAGTCGTCACGGTGACATTTTTATCCATACCCCGTATATCAAATGTTTTATCTCTGTAAACAGGACTTTGTTCGATAATTTCATCACTCGTTCCACCAAAGCGTACCAACCATTCATTATAGGAGGTGTCTTCTTGCATCATATCCATAATTCTTCTTACAAGGACATCTGCTGATTTGTTAGTTGGTGTAAGAACCAAGACCTTTAGCTTATCAGTTCCCTGCATAAATGGCATAAGGACATTTTTAGCAAGATAAGTTGTTTTCCCTGTACCAGGAGGACCGAATACGAATTCAATATTCTCACAGAGATTTTCTTGCATATCATAATCATCTGTATAATCAAAAGAAATAAACTGTTTACTGAGTTCTTCCAATAAAAAAACAGGACTCTTTGCATCAATTCGGGCTTCAGTTACTTTTGAAAAATCTAATCCCGATATATCTACATGGGATTTTAGTTTGACTCTAAGGGTATACGATTTTACATTTGCAACCTCAATTGCCAGAGTTTTAGTTTGTTCACCAAAGTATAGTTTTAAAGGAATATCCGCCAAATCCTCCATAAACTGAGGAATATATCTATTGGGTTGTTTTAGAATCAGTGTTCTTTGTGTACCAGATTCACGTTCTACGCAGGCAAAGCTAATGGATACTTCTTTGCTGTTTAGATTGTTTGCATTGCTATTTAAAGCCTCCAATTCCAACAGAGCTTTGAACCAACTGTATGAATATTTATCTGAATCTAAAGCACGTTGCTGTAGTTCTTCCTGATAAGCAATTCTATCAATTGCTTTGGCAGCTTTTTCTTTTTCTAATTCTGCTTTACGGCTAAAGTCCACAGGTGATGGTATAAATTCATCTTCATCAATATCGTCTGGTTCAACATCTGGAGTAGCATGATATTCGGAAGGGGTCGAACTTGTTCGCTTGATAATATCCTTTGCGACTTTTGATGTCGCTTTTGGAATTCTCTTTTTGGGTTCTGTTTTAGAACTACCCTCTGTACCAGTTTCACCATCATCTTCAAATAAATTTTCATCCAACTCGCCATTTCCCAAAATATCGTCTGGAGAAATGTAAGCATCCGATGTGTGAACGGCTTGAGCAGTACGTTTTTTCTGCTCAGCCTTTGCTCTGAACATTTCCTCGGCTTCTTCCGGAGAAATATCATACTTTGCGGCAAGTTCGGCAAATTGCATTTTTTCACGTTGGATATCAGTTAGGTTGCTGTTGTCCTCTGTTTCTTCAATTTCTTCTTCAGAAATCGACAAAAAGGGGAGTAATCCTGCAAGATTCTCATTATCCAAGTCATAGCTTTCTGAAATGGTCGCAAGAGTGAGTTCACTCGGAAGCATGAAATTTCCATCCCTATCCATCAGCCATTTTGATTTTTTCAGCAGTGTTGCATTTGCAGATTCAAAACTGGTGCTTTTACTTGTATAATAGAAATACTGACAAGTCCCTCGCAATAAATAATCTAAACCACCATAGCCACTTGTGCTGATGATTTCAAGAAGTTGACTCCAAAGAATAATCGATTTTTCAAGCGATTGGTTTGATACAATATAGTCAATTAATTCCTTACAACCATCAATATATTTTTCTGTGTATTTTCTTGAGGTCGTTGAATAAGGTGTGGGTAAATCATTCCGTGCATAGGTTTCAGCCCAGTCCAGTTCTTTAGAGTACACAGAAACAGATTGTCTTACTCCCAATTCAATAAGAAACGATTTTAAATGCTTTTCATTTGATGAGCCGACTATGGATTTGTATTCATCATAGTCAACGAACCACGTAGAAGGCTTTGTTTCAAAATAGTCAACTAATTCATCTGTCGGAAAGTACAGTATAGATGCTTTTCCTCTGTATGCATTAGATTCTTCCTTTTTATAGCAGGATAAAAATGCACATTCTTTTATTTCTTCAATGAACTCATCGACTTCATCTTGTGGGCATTGATGGCAATAGTACTTAAAAAATAAAAGGAAATGGGAAGTTGTATCTATTGAGCCGCCTTTTTTGTATTGTGGGATTATTACATTGTAAATTTGGTCACGAATCGAAGGATGCGTTATGCCTATTTTCTTGATTAGTCCTCGGGTTTCCTTGTTTTTCAACAAATCTTCATGCACAGTCCTATAGCCTGAAATATCAACAGTTGGTAAAAACAATATCAAATGCTCACCGTTACTATCATACGCAGCGGCAGCTTTTGAGTCTTGATCTAAGAAGATCGGAGTTACTTTTGCTAATTCGGTACGATGTGCGGTTTCTGACAGCCACCTATAGAATGTATGTAACCATTCAATGTTTTGTTTTTGAATAAATTCTGCTGTAATGCCTTTGATATCTTTGGTTTTGCTGTAATAACCTACATATCGTCCTTTTATTAAGTGGTCCTCATTCAAACCTGTTGTTGTGATTGAATCAATATAAGAAAACAAGTCTCGATTGTTACGCTGAACTTCATCACGTCCTAAGGATACAAATGCCCAGTTTGCATTCTGGTTTTCGCAAATATCAGCTAATTGCTCATCGCTGAATAATTCAGACAAAAAAGGAACAGCAGCCCAATATGCATTTTTTACAGTTGTATATCCCATTCGTGTTGGAATGATTCTTTCCGTATCAAAAATATGCTTAATTTCCGAGTAGAACGGCATAAATGAAACACGGCTTGTATCATCCAAATCGCAAAATGCGTCTTCATTTATAGGAATAATTGAAAAAATTTCATCATTGATGATTTGCTTTGATAAACCTTCTCCGATATTTCTTAAATACAACAGCGAATCACCAGCAAGTTTTGCTAAGAGACCAATAAGACGCTTATTATGTGAAATACCCGCACGGATACCTTCACGGCTATCTGTAAGCAGGAACGGTGCATGAATTAGGAAATTTAGACCTGTCGTTTCTTTTGTCGGGAAGAAACAGAATGCAGGCTCATTCGCTGGAATCAAGTGATTTTCTTCGTCGATAAAGAAACCAACAGAATATTTCAGACTATTGTCATATCGAGTAAACAGCCATAAATATTTTGATACAATATCATCACCACAGTTTTGCATAAGACAGATTTTTTCTGCCGTAGTATCGTCTGTGTATTTGTATTTTTCAATAATATGCTTTCCATATAAACCTATCAGATTACCAATTTCAAAAGATATATCTAAAAGATTTGTTAGGAAAAGTATCGGATAGGACAGTGCTTTCAGCTTGCTTTCAATGTCAGCATAGGTTTCCTTGGGATTTCTGTCCTTGTGGTCAAAAGGAAAAACGAACAGAGTTTCCTCTGGTCTTCTTCCTGGGAAATCTTCATCTATCTGGCTGGGAACAATGTATCTATCTATACGAAAACGGAATTCAGGGTCATATATGCGTGGAGTAGCAGTGTATTGGAATACTGCTTTAAATCCAACACCAAATTTTCCTATCTTGTTTTCTTGAGTCTTTTTGTTAGAAAAAGCAATTCCAGTTATGGCATTGATATCGCCAAGATGCCCTTTCTTAGAATCTCTATCTTCATTTTCCGGATTACTTATAGAAAAGTGACGTGTTCCGTTATGTGCAAAAATCAAGCGTTCTGGTTCAAGAATAAATCGGGCGGTTGTTGATCCGGCATCATCTGCATTTTGAATCAACTCATAGATAAAGTGAGCTTGGTCAGAATATTTTTCCACAATGCTTCGCCACATTTCTCGTGTAGAAGGTTTTTCAAATGTATCAGCACTATCAGAACGATCCTTATGAAGTGCTTCAAAGAAAATCTTACTTTGCGTATCCACTGTTATTTTCCCCCTTTTCTATAGATAGATATCTTTAGTATTACTTATTTATCATTTTAAAAAACTTTAACGCCTCCGTGATTGCCTTTTCCTTTTCAGGAGGGCAGACGGGTTGTTTTGCATCCTCAGATTTCGCCTTGTTACAATTCTCTCGTTCTTTAATGTCCAGTTTTTCTTTTACCTGAGCGATATAAAGGGAAGACACCTTCAATCCGGTCTGTTCCAGCACCCTTTCTTTTATCTGCCCGTAGGTTGCACCCTTCTGGAAGCTGGACATATCCATACCCTCCAAAGAAATTTCCACACGCACCTTTTTTGAGACGATTTCTCCCTTGGAAAGCAAGACTACCGTCTCCACGTGCCCACTCATCGGAAACATATCGCACCCTCTCACCTTCTTCACCACATACCCCCCATCTGCCAGATACCTCAGATCTCTTGCCAGTGTAGCTGAATCACAGCTCACATAAACCACCCGTTTCGGCTGCATCCTCAGGATTGTGTCAAGGCACATCTGGTCGCAGCCCTTTCTTGGGGGATCTACCACGATCACATCTGCATAGATATGGCTTTTCTCATACTGTTCCGGCAGAACTTCCTCCGCCTTCCCTACAAAAAATTCCACATTCCCCATTCCGTTCAGCTTTGCATTCCTTCTGGCATCATCAATGGCCTGGGGAACGATTTCCACCCCATATACCTTCCTGGCCTTCTGCGCTAAAAACAGGGAGATAGTTCCGATTCCGCAGTACAGATCCCACACCGTCTCCTCCCCTGTAAGACCCGCATATTCCAGAGCGGTTCCGTACAGTTTCTCTGTCTGCACCGGGTTTACCTGATAAAATGACAGGGGGGAAATCTGATAGGTGACATCCGCGATGGAATCTGTAATATATCCCGGCCCGTACAGATTCACGATCTCCTTACCCATAATCACGTTGGTTTTTTCTTCATTCACACTGTAGGAAATGCTTGTCATCCCTGGAATCTGCATAAGCTCCTCTGCCAGCCGCTCTCCATAAGGCAGGCTTTTCCCATTGATTACCAGACACACCATGATTTCCCCGCTCTTAAATCCCTTTCGTATCAGAGCATGGCGTACCAACCCTCTATGGGTCTTTTCATCATAGGGCTTAATCCTGTTCCTTTGCATAAAGCCGCGGATGATCCCCAGGATTTCCTTATTCTCCTCCACTCCCAGCAGACAATCCTCGTTTTCAATAATATCGTGAGTCCGTCCGGCGTAAAATCCAGTTATGATCTCCCCATTCTTATTCAGTCCAAAGGGAAACTGGGCCTTGTTCCGATAGCGCCACGGATACTCCATCCCCATGATTGGAAGCATGGGGATCTCTTCTTCCCTGAATCCTCCGATCCGCATAAGGTTATTTTTGATCTTGCGCTCCTTAAATACCAGCTGTTCCTCGTATTTCATGAACTGAAGCTGACAGCCCCCGCAGGGACGGGCAGCAGGACAACGCGGCTCTGCCCGGACAGGCGACGGTTCAATAACCTCCATGAGCCTTGCAAAACCGTAGGATTTCTTCATTTTCATGGCCCTGGCCCGAACCCTGTCGCCGATAACCGTATCCTTGATAAACCAGATATAACCGTCCAGTTTCCCGATTCCGGCCCCGTCCTCGCTCATATCTTCAATGGTAACTGTAAATTCCTGATTCTTTTCCACTGTTTTACTCCGTTGTTTTTCTGATATTGGTCTCTAAGAGCCGGTTATATCCCAGCCATCCTTTATTCGCCCCGCCGGCATACAGCGCCTCGATCATGGTTTCCATCTTGGCATCGGTGTTATCGGCAAAATTCAGAGCCAGTGCCTCTAACAGGGCCGGTTTTTTGGGAGAGCCGTATTCCAGTTCCCCATGATGGGCCAGGATACAGTGCTTTAACTCAGACGCCAGACGGGCCGGGAAACCGGGAATCTCCCGGATCCGCGCGGAAATCATTTCCGTACCGATCATAATGTGGCCCAGAAGCTGGCCATCATCCGTGTAATCATTTTCCGGGAAACGGGACAGTTCCTGCATCTTTCCGATATCGTGGAAAATAGCCGCTGTCAGCAGCAGGTCCCGGTTCAGGCTGCTGTAATACCCCGCATAGTAATCGCAGAGCTTTACCACGCTTAATGTATGCTCCAGCAGCCCTCCCACAAAGCCATGATGCACGGTTTTGGCGGCGGAATGGAACTGGAAAGCCCTGGCAAATTCCTTATCCTCTACAAAATATCCTGACAACAGCTGGTTCAGCCATGGATTTTTCACGCTGCGGATAAAGCCCAGAAGCTCCTCATACATCTTTGCAATGTCCTTTTTGGAAACAGGCAGGTAATCCGCCTCCACATACTCCCCTTCTCTCGCCTTGCGGATCCGGCGTACATTCAGCTGGTAAGCGTTCTGAAACAGTGTCACATCCGCCTCCACATGAACATAATCCATAGTCTCAAACTCCCCGACTCCCGGTGAAGACAGATCCCAGATCTTTGCTTCAATAGTGCCGGTTTTATCCTGAAGAATCAGATTCCCGTATTCCTTTCCTGTTTTTGTAAGCTGGATCTGCCGGTTCTTGCACAGATACACATCTGATGTGTGGATGCCCTCGCGGAATGTCTCAATATATCTCATTTTTATACCTCATCTCTCTTTTTCTTTTTGCTCCATGCGCAGCGATCCAGGAATCTTTGACGGGAAAACAGGCGCAAAATCAAACTTATACGCAAGCTTGACCCCTGTTTCTGCACCTGTTTTCCCGCCGTCCCAAACCACTGCCTCCATGCTATGAAAAGGGAGTCCGCTTCCTTCGGACTCCCGTTCCGTTTTTATCTGGTTCCGACGGTCACTTCAAATATAATTTCCCTGTACTCGTCTTTGCCATTGCTGCGCTGTACACTTACACTGATCTTCGTTCCTGCCTGAAGCTTTTCCACCTGGCTCTGCAGTTCCTTCAGAGTCGTCACCGGCGTCTTTCCCAGCTTTGTCAGTATATCGCCCGGCTGCAGTCCTGCGTTATAGGCCGGACTGTCAGCCACCGCCTCGGTGATGTATATGCCTTTGGGCATCCCGCTCTGGGCCATGGCCGCCGTGATCTCCTGGCCCTGGATACCGAAATACGGAACCGGGAGGCCATTGCTCATCAGCTCCAGCGCCCCCTTGTAATCGGATACAGACATAACCGACGTCATCCGGCCGCTGTCATCCGGGCTATAGCCTTCCGCTGCCCAGCCAATCAGCTCCCCATCTGTATTCAGGAGAAATGTGCCCGCCCTGGCATCTCCCGGCGTATCCGTATAGAAAATACGTGTGCTTCCATCCACTGCCTTGGCGCTGCGGACCACATAGGAAATAAATCCGTATCCGCTGGAACCGGTAACGCCCGCCGGTGAACCAATCGCCGCCACCAGATCTCCCTGCTTTACGCTGTAGGAATTGCCCAGGGCGATAGCTTTTACATGGTCATACTGCCTGTCCTCCATCTGCGCTCCATTTACGCTCACCAAAGCCATACCGGCCACAGAATCCTTCTGCTTTACCGCGCCCGGCAGAATCGTACCGTCTGAAAATGACACCTCAATGGAATCGGCTGTGGCGACCGCCTCATCGGGAACCAGAATCAGGATCTCGCCCCGCGTACGCGCTATCACCACGCCGGAATACTGTCCCGTAGTCTCGATGGGATTGTCAAACCAGTCCATCTCTCTTTGAATGGAATGGACGGAAACCACACCGCCTTCCCACTCCTGGATCAGGTCATGGAGATTGCCGTAAAGACGGTTCAGGTCATCCATGGAATACGGGTATTTCTCCATTTCAGACCGCACCATGTCCTCCACCGGCTCCGTCTCCTCTGAAGCTGCCTTTGTCTCAGACTCCGCAGACTGCGTGGCATCCGGCTCATCCTTTGCAATCGTAATGGGATCCGGCTCTGTCTCCTCAGTACCCAGGAGTTTCTCTGCCGCCGGCTTCACCACGGCAAAGCAAACGGCCGCCGCCGCACCAAAAACCATCCCATAAAATCCCGTCTTAAAGATCCTGACAATGATCTGCCGCCTGGTAGGCGGCTGGCGGACGATCTTTTCGTGGATAAACTGTCTCCGTTTTTCCTGGCCATCGTCCGTTCCTCTATCTTCCTGCTTATCCGCCATCTCGCTCCTCCTTACGAAGAATCTCACCTCTTATTATACGGTTCTCCCGCATAATATGCAAGTTTTTGTTGCCGCAGCAGAGAAACAGAATTTTTCCTATCAAAATATCCCCGGGATGTGGTATACTAGCCCCAGAGCTGGTTATACAGCGAAGCTGAAATGTTTTACCATCCACAGGAGGTTACCTATAAATATGAACCAAAAATCCTTAAAAACCTTAGAATATACAAAGATTATCACTCAACTGGAATCCCATGCGGCCTCTCCTCTGGGAAAGGCGCTTTGCAGAGAACTGACCCCCTCCTCTGATCTGGAGGAAATACGTACCCGCCAGGCCCAGACTACCGACGCAGCTGACCGGATCCGTTTAAAGGGTTCCGTGTCTTTTTCCGGTCTCAGAGAGATCGGCGGCTCCTTAAAAAGGCTGGAGATCGGCAGTTCCTTAAGCATCCCGGAGCTTCTTTCCATCAGTTCTGTTCTTACCGTAGCAGCCAGAGCCAAATCCTACGGACGCCGGGATGCGGAGGATACGCCTGTCTTTACGCCTCGCTTTCCGGGCCAGAAGACGCCAAAGCAGACGGAAGCCGCCGAATATGTTCCTGACTCTCTGGATCCGTTTTTCCAGGCCCTTGAGCCTCTTACACCCTTAAATAACGAAATCAAACGCTGTATCATTTCCGAGGATGAAGTGGCAGATGACGCCAGCCCCGGCCTTTCACGGGTGCGCCGTTCTATCAAGGCTGCCGCTGACCGGATCCACACCCAGTTAAATACCATTTTAAATTCCCACCGCACCTACCTTCAGGATGCCGTGATCACCATGAGGGACGGACGCTACTGCCTTCCTGTCAAGGCAGAATACAAGAGCCAGGTATCCGGCATGGTACATGATCAGTCTGCCACTGGCTCCACTCTGTTTATCGAGCCCATGGCCATTATCAGGCTGAACAATGAGATACGGGAACTGGAGATCCAGGAGCAGAAGGAGATTGAAGCCGTTCTGGCCTCACTGAGCAATGAGGCAGCCCCTCACATCGAGGAGCTGCGTCTGAACATGGAACTTCTGGCCCAGCTGGATTTCATTTTTGCAAGAGCCGCCCTGTCCCGCCAGTACCGCTGCAGCGCCCCTGTTTTTAATGACCAGGGCCGCATCCACATCAAGGACGGACGCCATCCCCTTCTGGATCCCCAGAAGGTAGTTCCTGTCAACGTCTGGCTGGGGAAAGATTTTGATCTGCTTATCGTTACCGGCCCCAACACAGGCGGTAAAACCGTTTCCCTAAAGACAGTGGGACTTTTTACCCTTATGGGCCAGGCGGGACTTCACATTCCCGCCTGGGAAGGCTCGGAGCTGGCCGTATTTGACGAGGTTTTTGCCGATATCGGCGATGAACAGAGCATCGAACAGAGCCTCAGTACCTTCTCGGCCCACATGACAAATATTGTAAATATTTTACAGCAGGCAGATTCCCGCTCCCTCTGCCTCTTTGACGAGCTGGGCGCAGGGACGGATCCCACCGAGGGCGCAGCCCTGGCCATCGCCGTCCTGTCCTTCCTCCACAATATGAAATGCCGCACCATGGCCACTACGCATTACAGTGAGTTAAAGGTCTTTGCTCTCACCACCCCAGGCGTAGAAAATGCCTGCTGCGAATTCAGCGTGGAAACCTTACAGCCCACCTACCGTCTGCTTATCGGTATTCCCGGAAAGAGCAACGCCTTTGCCATTTCCCAAAAACTGGGGCTTCCCGATTTCATTATCGAGGATGCAAAGACCCATCTGGAGTCCAAAGACCAGTCCTTTGAGGATCTTCTAGCCAGCCTGGAGACCAGCCGCATCACCATCGAAAAAGAGCAGGAGGAGATCCGCTCTTATAAAGAAGAGATCGCTCAGCTGAAATCACGGCTCACCCAGAAAGAAGAACGGCTGGACGAACGCAAGGACAAGCTGATCCGAAATGCTTCTGAGGAGGCCCAGCGCATTCTGAGAGAGGCCAAGGAAACCGCCGATCAGACCATCCGTCAGATCAACAAGCTGGCCGCTGATTCCGGCGTAGGAAAAGAACTGGAGGCCCAGAGAACCAGGCTGAGGGAGCAGTTAAAAAAGACGGACGACAAGCTGGCTGTCAAAACAAAAGGCCCTAATCAGCCCGTCTCTCCAAAGAAATTAAAGGTAGGAGACGGCGTCAGGGTTCTTTCCATGAACTTAAAAGGCACGGTCAGCTCTCTTCCTGATGCCAGAGGCGACCTGTTCGTCCAGATGGGTATTCTTCGCTCCAAGGTCAATATAAAGGATCTGGAACTGATCCGCGAGGACGATATAAGCGCCACCTTAGGCGACGGCTCGTCCCATACCTACGGCGGCTCGTCCGGCGTTTCCTCAAAAGCGAAAAAGACATTTTCACAAGCCAAAGGAAATGGAAGCGGCAGCGGCCAGATCCGAATGTCCAAATCATTTTCCGTGGGATCGGAGGTAAACCTCATCGGCATGACCACGGATGAGGCTGTTCCTGCCATGGAAAAATATCTGGACGACGCCTATCTGGCCCATATGCCCAGCGTCCGGGTGGTACACGGCCGCGGCACCGGAGCTTTAAAAGCAGCCTGCCACAAACGCCTGCGCCAGTTAAAATACGTTAAAGACTTCCGCCTGGGCGAATTCGGTGAGGGCGGAGACGGCGTTACTATCGTGACTTTTAAATAAAATAAACTCCCAAAGCCAGAACTCACCGTGTCCGGGAGTATACACAACCAACAAGGAGGACTTTCACCAATGGCTGAGAAACAGCGGATCCTGATTGTAGATGATGATGCGAATATCGCAGAACTCATTTCCCTGTATTTAATGAAAGAATGTTATGAAACCATGATCGTCGGAGACGGCGAAGCGGCCCTGAGGGTGTTTTCAGAATTTAAGCCCAATCTGGTACTTTTAGACCTGATGCTTCCGGGCATAGATGGCTACCAGGTATGCAGAGAACTGCGGGCCGGCTCTCAGGTTCCTATTATCATGCTGTCGGCTAAAGGTGAGATTTTTGACAAGGTTCTGGGACTGGAGTTAGGGGCTGATGACTATATGATCAAGCCTTTTGACTCCAAGGAACTGGTAGCCCGTGTAAAGGCGGTTCTGCGCCGTTATCAGTCCGCTCCCGCCGCGGTGTCCTCAGAGCCAAAGCAGCAGGGCGAATATGTGGAATACCCGGATCTCATCGTAAACCTGACCAATTATTCCGTTCTTTACAAGGGTCATTCCGTGGAGATGCCTCCCAAGGAGCTGGAACTTCTCTATTTCCTGGCATCCTCTCCTAACCAGGTTTTTACAAGAGAACAGCTCCTGGACCATATCTGGGGCTATGAATACATCGGCGACACCCGCACTGTGGACGTACATATCAAGCGTCTCCGGGAGAAAATCAAGGATCATGCCAACTGGTCCATTACCACCGTATGGGGAATCGGCTATAAATTTGAGGTAAAGAGGTGATTCCATGACCCGTTCACTCTACTCCAAGTTTGTACTGGGCTATCTGATCTTCGGCCTTCTTGGTTTTATCACCATTGCCACCTTTTCCTCCCGGATCACAAGAGATTTCCTCATCCGGGATCATTCTGAGGCCCTTTATGACGAGGCGAATGCCATTGCCGCCTCCTGCAGCCAGATGTATGAGGGAAAGCACCAGGATCTGACCGCTTTTTCCGCCCAGTTAAAAAGCCTTGGCGCCTACCTTCGGGCAGAAATCTGGGTTGCGGACAACCAGGGATCCATTTTCATGGACAGCAGGGACGGCGGCCGCAGCCAGACGGTGATTCCCAACTTTGATCCCACTGCCTCCGGAAGCCGCTCCTATACCATCGGAAATTATTACGGCCTTTTTGATGAGGATGTCCTCACCGTGTCCGCCCCTGTAACAGGAAATTACACAACCTACGGCTATGTGATCATCCACCTCCCCTTAAACCAGATCTCTCAGTCCCAAAGAGGCATCCTGGACATCCTTTATATTACCTCCGCGGCGGTATTCGGTCTGTCTATGATCATTTTGCTGGTATTTACCCAGACTGTTTATCTGCCTCTGCGCAAGATCACCGTAGGAGCCAAGGAGTATGCCGCCGGACATCTGGACTACCGGATTCAGGTAAACACCCATGATGAAATGGGCTATCTTGCTGATACGCTCAACTATATGTCTGACGAGCTGAATAAAATGGAAGAATACCAGAAGAATTTTATTGCCAACGTATCCCACGATTTCCGCTCTCCTCTGACCTCCATCAAGGGCTATCTGGAAGCGGTATTAGACGGCACCATCCCGCCTGATATGTACGAAAAATACCTTTCCAGGGTGATTTCCGAGACAGAACGTCTCCACAAACTTACGGAAAGTATGCTGACTTTAAACTCGCTGGATGCGAAAGGCTACCTGACCCGGACCAATTTTGACATCAACCGTGTCATCAAGGATACGGCAGCCTCTTTTGAGGGTACCTGCGGGCAGAAAAATATCAGCTTCGACCTTACCTTTTCCGACACCATCCAGATGGTATACGCCGACATGGGAAAGATTCAGCAGGTTCTCTATAACCTGATTGACAATGCCATCAAGTTTAGCCACAACGATTCCATGATTTATATCCAGGCCGCCGGCCAGTATGAGAAGGTATTTGTTTCCGTAAAGGATACAGGCATCGGTATTCCAAAGGACAGCCTAAAGAAGATCTGGGAACGTTTCTATAAGACGGATCTCTCCCGTGGAAAGGATAAAAAAGGCACCGGACTTGGGCTTTCTATTGTAAAAGAGATTTTACAGGCCCATGGTGAAAATATCGACGTCATCAGTACAGAGGGAGTGGGGACTGAGTTTATTTTCTCGCTGCCCCGTTCCACTGCTCTGTAAGCTTTCCGCCATATGCAGCCATCCTCCACCTCTGTCTGCTGACGGTACCCCCGATCCATCTATTTTGGATAAATGGGGGTATTTTGCTTTTTTCGTAACTGTTCAGAGCGGGGAGTTTTCTTAAATTCCTTTGATTGCAAGTCTCTTCTTTCCACCAGATCCATTTTATGGTATACTCCTCATAAGCGAATACTCCCGAACTTCTTTACCGTCATATTTTCGGGAGTATGAACCCAACCGGACACACTCTGTACGGAAATTCTGCCGCCATATTCGGCAGAATCTATCCTGTACGGGTTTCCTGTTACAGCGAATCATATGAGAGCCGCCGGTTACGGCTCTCACAGAGAAAGGATGGAAGATTATGACCCAATTTAAAAAAGCAGCGGCCTTTTTTATGGCTGCAGCCCTTCTCTCCTCTGCCTTCGCTCCTGCCGCCATGGCTGACAGCAAGACAAAGGTAGGCAAGATTTATCTGACCCTTGATTCAGACATCCGCGCGGGAAGCAGCGGCGGAGAGGTGGAGGCAACACCCACCGGAGACAACACAGACCTTTATTATGTAGATGCAGTAGAGGTGGTAAATGACGAGGGAGATAACTGGTCCAAGTCCAATCCTCCAGAGGTAGATATCACCCTGGGACTGGAAAACGAGGACGACTACACCTTCTCCGGTACCTCCTCCAGCAGCTTCAAATTTACCCTGGACAGCTCCATCAAATCCCGTTTTGACAAGATCAAGTTCGTAAATGCAAAAAAATCTGACGGCGGGGCAACCATGACCATCACTGTAAAGCTTATTTTCGACGAGGATGCCGATATGAGTGACGCTCCCGCCCCTTCAAATGCAGACTGGGATTCCAGCACTCCCGGCCTTGCTGTATGGGACGACGTGAACTCTGCCAAATATTTTCAGGTTGAGCTGTACCGCGACGGTTCTCTTGTAACGTCTCCTAACGGCGGAAGCTCTACCCTGTCTGTATATGATACGCATTACGATTTCTCCTCCTGGATGACCCAGAGCGGAAACTACACCTTCAAGGTTCGTTCCGTCAAATCCAGCAATAATGCCAAGAGCAGCTGGGTCAGCTCCTCCAGGCAGTCAGTCGGCGCCTCCGAGGGCTGGAAAAAAGCCGCCGACAATATACGCTGGTGGTGGCAGAACAGCGACGGCACCTATCCTGTCTCCCAGTGGAAGGAGATAAACGGCAAGTGGTACTATTTCGACGCCCAGGGATATATGGCTACGGGATGGATTCAGGTAAATGGCCTGTACTACTATCTGGATCCCGCCACCGGCGCCATGTATGCCAACTGCTATACACCAGATCACTTCTGGGTAGACGAAAACGGAGTCTGGAGACAGTAGAACATTTTCTGTTCATACTGCCTGTAACGGCGGATACTGCATGAGTAGTGCGGTGTCCGCTGTTTTTGATTGCAGATTACCGGCTGCTCATCAGAGCGCAGAAAGAATTTATCTCATCTGCACTGCAGGTTTCCAGAGCCAAACATGAAAACGGCGGCATTCCTTACGTACAGGAAAACCGCCTTATAAAAATATACCAGGAGAGGATTCTCCATCCCCTGCCTACAGTATCAGTCTGGCCGCACCATAAATCCCCGCGTCATTTCCAAGGGTAGCAAGTCCCAGTTTTGGCTTATTGGGGGAAATGGGGGTGAAATGGTCATAATCCTTCTGCACCATGTCGATGAGGAACTGGCCGGCCTTGGAGACGCCGCCTCCGATGACGAAGATCTCCGGATCTATGATAAGGGCAATTTGAGACAGCGCCAGGCCCAGATAACGGCTTACCACCGCCATCACCTCCAGCGCCAGTCCATCGCCCTCCTTGGCTGCATCCAGCACATTTTTAGCAGTCACTGCATCGCCGTATGCGCGAAGAGAGGATGGCGTATCTGTGGACTCCATCTTCCTTCTGGCTTCTCTTGCAATACCGGTCGCAGAGCAGATCTGCTCTACGCAGCCCTGACCGCCGCAGTTGCAGTATTCCTTCTCATCCTCTCTCACATGGATGTGACCAATCTCACCGCCCAGGCCGTGACGTCCGGCCACGATCTTCTGATCCAGAATCACGCCGCCGCCTACGCCGGTGCCAAGGGTGATCATCACAAGGTCGCCGTAGCCCTTACCGCCGCCCTGCCACATTTCACCGAGAGCAGCTACATTTGCGTCATTGCCGCTTTTCACAGGAAGTCCGTCTAAAAGCCCGCTTAACTCCTTCTGCGGATTTACATTATGCCATCCAAGGTTTACACAGACCTCTACGTTTCCGTCCGGCATCACCGGCCCCGGAACGCCAAGTCCCGCTCCCACAACGTCCTTTTTCAGGTCCAGCCCCATTGATGATACCTTTTCACGGATCGAGGCGGCTACATCTGCAAGAATATGCCTTCCGCCCTCCTCCTTACGGGTTGTTACCTCCCATTTATCCACCAGTTCTCCGGTAGTTTCAAAGATTCCCAGCTTAACGCTGGTGCCTCCTACGTCTACGCCAATGCATTTCATCCCCATAGTATTTCTTCCTTTCTGCAATCATATATTTATGGCTCATACGCCGGACTGGGATCCGGCTGTTATCCATCATGAATCATTTCCTTCTACCGCATACGGATCTCCTGAATCTTCTGCGGCCCCATAACCAAAAGGGTGCCCGGAAGGCTGCCGGCGGATATCTTGGACACCGAAAAATCAAAGGTGCCATTGAATTTCTCCGTCCCTGCCATATTATAGACGCGGCAGGAATTATCATTATAAAGAAGAACCAGATCTCCGTCAATGTCAAAACCGCTGTACTGGTAGGTAAAGGCTCTTTCAAATACCTGGCTGCCGTCCGAACGATACACATGAAGGCGATATGGATCCGATCCCTCGGAGTTGTCTGTAATCACAGCGGCATACTGATCCGAATAGCTGATGCTGCGGATATTTTCATTTAAAAGGATCTGGGCCTTGGATTCCGGCGAGGTCTCGATCCGGGTAGAGAAAAACTGCAGTCCCTTGTCCGTAAATATTACCGCATGGCTGTCATCCATAAAATGTACCCGGCCCGCCATGGCATCTGCCAGATCCTGAGGCATGAACACGCCTACCACCCGCTTGGGATCGTTCTTTCCCAGACCGAAGTTGTAAAATACCACCTTATTCCTGATCATCCCGTCCTCCAGGTACATAAAGGAAGTGATCCACTGTGTCCCACTGGGAGAAAGGCTTACATCCACCGGATATCCATCGCCGGAAAGAAGGGATTTTACATAGATATCCAGAGGATTTCCGTCCTTTTTATACAGGTAAATGTAGCTGGCCCTGGAATCCTCCTCCACCGCAGCCGTAACACCTTTTGCAGAAATAGAGAGCGCCAGAACAGGCAGAGAGGTAGCTGCCTGTCCCTGCTGTCCGTTTTTGTCGCAAATATAAATGGAATTGCCCTGACGGTCCCCGATGGCAGCGTAATCACCGTTTACAGCCACTATGGGATTTTTCATCTCATAACTTAAAATCCATACGGCTTTTCCCCTGGCGTCCAGATAGGAAGCGCCGTCCTTCGTGTATTTGATCACACCGTCGGCAAAATCTACAAAGCCGCAGAAGTTTCCCTCCGCCGCAATGCTCTCCCCCTGCCCATCTTCTGTGAAGCCAGACTCCCAGACTACCTGGTAGTCTGCAAATGACTGATAGCGGTCATAGTAGAATAATCCCGCTGCTGCAAGCGCTGCAAGAATACCTATTATCATGGCAATACGCAGCCTGCGCTTAATGGTTCTCTGATGGGCTTTGCGCAGGATCTCCTCACTGTCCTCGTCTTTAGGGTAAGCCGCAGCCGCCGGAACAACCTGTTTTCTCAGCTGATTTTTTTTATTTTCACGGCTCATTGAATGGTTATTGCCCATTTTGCGGCCTCCTGATTTTTGATATACGGATTAAGTATACAACATTTTCAGGATATGCGCACTAGGAAAATGAGAATTACCAAAACGCGCCGGCTCGTCCGATTCTGCGCTTTAACAGCCGATTACGGCATCAGAAGTTTCTGCCCCGCATAAATACTGTTTTGATCTCCCAGGTCATTGATACGGCAGATTTCATCTACCCTGTTAACATTGTGATATACCTTAAAGCAGATGCCATAGAGCGTCTCCCCTTCGCCCACGGTATAAACCTTATAAGACGGGGCAGAAACGGTTTCCGCAGAGGTGCTCTTCTCATTTTCAAGAACTGTTTCTTCCGTCACCCCTTCAGGCGCCTGACTCTTTATGACCGTCTCTTCTGTTTCGTTATTCCTCTCCTCCATGGTCTCAGGCGTTACCGCAGCGGGCTTTTCACCTGCCGTAACCTCTGTCTCCGTCCGGGCTGTTTCCTCAGAAGGATACACCTTTGCGGCAGCCTCCTCGATCCATTTTCCGTCATCCTCTTTTCCGGAAGCCAGAAGTCCAGACCGGACAACCCCCTCCGGCAGTACCGAGGCAATCACATTTTCCATTTGGTGCATTTTTTTATAATTATTAAACATAGCTACTCCGCCTGCCAGCACGGTAATAGCCAGAGCCGTACACACCATAGACAACGCCCCTACCGTACTGCGGTGACGAATCACCTCGCCTTTGCGTTCTTCCATTTTCTGTCGGAAGTCCTGAATCGCCCGGTCATTAACACCGGCCTCTGCTCTGGGAACGTCCTTTCTGGCAATCATATAGTCCTGCATCATCTGATTTCGTTCATAATAAATGCTGTATCCCCGCAGCTTATAAAATCCGTCCGAAGAGGTAATATACACCGATTCTTCCCCTTCTAAACCGCTGTTTAAATACATCAGCTGGTTCTTTCCCGTAAAATAATGGCTATGCTCCCTCCAGTAATTCAGAGGATTTAACGTACAGCCCGGATTTCCGCACAGAAACCATCCCTGAACCGTTCGTTTTGGAAAACGATTTTCCACCTCCTGATATGCCTTTTTCCAGGCGTCCTCTGTAAAGGCTACCTTCTCCCCCTCCTTTGTAACCGTTTCCATTTCCAGAGCGCCATCTACAAAAACATACGGCACATCCTCATGGATCTCCCTGCTTCCCAAAAGAAGTCCCACACGCAAATCCGATCCCTTTGGGGGCCGCAACTGTTTTAAATATGTATTAACATAATCCTCCACATACAGTTTCAATACCTGATCCCGCTCTCCAATCTGCCGTATATTTTTTGGCAGCTTCGGAAACAGCTCATATAATTCTCCCATCTGCTCACCCCTTTTATGAATTTGTCCTACAAATGCGTAAAAAAAGACACATCCGTTTCCAGATATGTCCCAGTATAGCAGGTCTTTCCCGCAAAGTTTGTCATATTATGGCGGCATTTTCCCAAAATCGTTCGACAAGGGAAATACTTTCGCATATGCAGTCGGCCATCTTCATCACCATGGACAGACGGACGCTTTGGAGCATCACCGGATCGCGGCTGCCGGCCCCGCCTACAATGCCGGTAATGGAAATATCTCCCACTGCTTCCAGGTCCTTTGACACTCCAAGTCCCGGCTGCAGAGCGCCGCGCCCCAGGGTAGCGTAGCCCACATGATCGGGGCTGCCCACAGAGGCGTCAATGGCTACTACTACGTAACGGGAGTAATGAGCCCGGATGTAACGGACATAAAGTTCCAGATTCATGGCATGAACCGGCTTATCCAGAGTGCCAATCACCGCCGCGCCCCGCAGAGAGCGTCTGCGCAGCTTATGGCCTACCAGAGGCCCCAGACTGTCCCCCGTAGACCGGTCTGTTCCGATACACAGGAACATAACGCCCTCTTTCCCTTTTTCTTCCATTTCTTCCATGATCATGCGGTTTAAATTTACAGCAAAACGCTCTGCCTCAAACTCTCCCGCTGTATCATAGTATGAAATATCTTCCCGTTTCAGGATGCCGGATGTTTTCCACAATTTCATGTCTGTACTGTCCCCTTATCCACGGAAGGTGAAGTGTTTTCACCATTTTTATGGTCAGAGGACACAAGACACGTCCTCTTCCTCTGATAGTAGTATAGACCCTGAAAATGGAAAATATGCGTTTCTTTAATCAAATAACTTTTCTTTGTAAACGCCGTCCCGAATCAGTCCGCGGATCGCCTCCACGACTGCCTGCTTATCCTCCTGATAGGTCACGCCAAACCATTTATCAGGCGTATCCAGAACACGGACTCTTGCGCGTCCTGTCTGTACTAAATCATCAATGATCTTAGGAAGGAGATACTCTGCCTTAATATCTCCCGGTTTTAAGCTGTCTAAAAAACTGGGGAAACCTTTCTCCAACTCATCTAAAAAGCTAACAGGAAGTCCCCACATATTCATAGACACTGGCTGTCCGGCCTCTACAGATACAGGGTTTCCGGTTTCGTCTGCCGCCAAAATCCCGTCTGCGCTGCGGCGGATATCATAGGTTTCCGTGACATTTTTAAGGAACCCATTTTCCACATGGCAGACGCCTCTGGTTACACTTCCATTGTCGCTTAAGGTATTTTCCAGTACAAAGCCTCCCATACAGATATCATACACATCCGCATCTTCATCCATCTCATTTACCATATATTCATGAATCCGCCTGAAGCCTTCCTTACCATAGTAATCATCTGCATTGATCACAAGGAAGGGGCAGTCGATCAGTCCCCTGATCATAAGGACTGCCTGTCCTGTTCCCCAGGGTTTCTTTCTGCCCTCCGGCACCTCATATCCCTCCGGAAGAGCAGAAAGCTCCTGATAAGCATAGATAACGGGGATCTGTTTCTCGATCCGGCTGCCGATAATCTCCCTGAAATCCTTTTCCAGGTCCCGGCGGATAATAAACACTACTTTGCTGAACCCTGCCTCAATGGCATCATGAATGGAATAGTCCATGATAATCTCCCCATTAGGCCCCACAGGAGCCAGCTGCTTGATCCCGCCTCCGAAACGGCTGCCGATTCCGGCCGCCATGATAACTAATGCTGTTTCTTTCATAATGATGGCTTCTCCTTTGCTTCATTCTGCATTTATATTCCCTCTCGTCTGCAGTCCTGCAGAAAAGAGAGTCCTGTGGACACTATATTAGAACATTATCCGAAAAAAAGCAATGGCGCTTTTATCCCTGTGTTCCCGTCTGAAATTTTTTCCTCTGGAAAAATATTCATATAAATGATATACTTTTAACACCATGAACACAAAAGATTCTGGAAATTCTTTCCAAGGAGAGACTATGAAGAAAATCAAACAAATCATGGCCTTACTTCTATGTGGGATAATGGTCACTGCCCAGACCTCATTTACGGTTCGGGCGGAAGCTCCAATCGGGCAGGGAGGCCTGTGCGAGCACCATCCCGTCCACACGCAGGAATGTGGTTACACGCCTGCGGATCCAGGCGCTCCGTGCACACATACGCACGATGACGACTGTTTCATCTCTGTTAAAAACTGTATTCATGTACACACGGCTGAGTGCTATTCCGAATCCGAAACGGATCCGGAGGCCACACCTGCCGCAGCCCGCCGGAGGGAACCGGTAAACTGCACCCATGTATGCAGCGCTGAAAGCGGCTGTATTACTCAACAAACAAACTGTACCCATGTTCATGACAGCGCCTGCGGATACCGCGCGGCAAAGCCAGGAAGTCCCTGTACCTTCCACTGCGGCATCTGCAGCCCAGATGCCGGACAGCCGGATAATTCTTCCCCTCCCCCTATAGAAAACCTTCCGGCAGACAGGCAGGAGTCATGTACCTGTGATGTGCGCTGCACTGCTGATGCCGTTAATACGGACTGTGCCGTCTGCGGGGGAGAAAATGGAGATCTGAGTATGTGCACCGGAAAGGAAACGAAAGCAGCGTCAGTCTATTCAACTGCAAAAGATCCCATGAATGTTTACACCTACGCACAGTTTCAAAACTCCGATACCTCTGGCAACGGCTCTGTGGAATTTCCATACAACCGGTTTGAAGACGCCATGGAAAACGTGGCGGACGGCGGAACAATTTATATCATTAATAAAGCATTTCTCAATGACCAGGGAAATTATAAGACCTATGTCTTTGATAAAAACGTCACCATCCGTCCGGCTCCCGGACAGAACAGCGCCGACTTTCTTGTCCGTTCTTCCGGTATTGTCCTCGGCGCTGACGTAACCATTGAAAATGTGACATTAAGCCTGACCAGCAAAGTACGGGCTGCTATTTTTGCCAACGGACACCACCTGACCCTTTCCAATATAAAACGAGGCGCCGGAGCCAGGGCAATACATCTGTACGCCGGCGGGACTCCGGATTCTTCCAGCTATTCCGGAGATCATGGTGCTATCACTGTAACAGGGAGCTGTGAGCTTGGAAATATATACGGCGGCGGCCTTGAAAGTGAAAGCGGTGACGCTCATATCCTGATCAATAAAGGATCTAAAACAGGAAACATATATGCCTGCGGCTCGGACCGTTCCAATGTTGATCCCGACAATATGTTTGATATAACCGAACCTCCGGATCCTGTGGCAAATCCGAAATATACATCCGGTGATATTACCATAGATCTTGCAAACGGCCATACGGTAAAAGCCATTGAAGGAGCGGGGGCAAGTTCCACCTATGTAACCGCCTGCCCCGTTTATCCTGCCAGCATGGCTCTGACAGATATTACAGGCCTGACCCTGACCAGCGGCACCATTATGGCTTCCAGCTTAACGGGCAACGCCGGAGGAAGTATCGATATTGATCTGCAGAACGGATCGGCTCTTGATATGTCCGGATTAAATTCCCTTCCTGCGGTCGGTACACTCAAAGGCTCTGGCGGCACTTTCATTTTAAAGCAGGATGCCTGCCTGACAGCCAATACCTTTACCGGACGGGTTCGTTTTGCAGCCGGAAGCTATTTTAACGGAAAATCAGGACGCGTTACGGTTGGGCATACGTATCTTCAGGTGACAGATCCAAATTCTGACGGAAAGCTGGACTTTTCACCCGATGACAGCCAGACAAATATCGGCATGAAACGAAAAGGCGATGGCTGGACTGCCAGCGAGGTTATCGTTTACCCCAGTCAGGTAACCATCGACATCTCGCACAATGGGGCAACTGTAAACCAGGCCTTTCCAATGCAGACTCTGAATATCACCGCCAGAGCGGAGCGTTCCGGCAAAGCAGCATCAGAAGCGCCAAAGCTGAATGAAATGCGGCTTCTGATCAATGGAACCCCTGTTGAAACGAAGAAAACGGACGCTGCGGGAACTGTTTCTTTCTCCCCCCTTTCCGTCCTTCCCTCCACCGGATTCCGGCCTGGCGAAAATACGGTTTCTGTGGAATATGGCGGGGGAGACATTGCTGAGGATCTTGACAGTTCCGCTGCAAAGGCAGTTTTATATGTCAGCAAGGTTCCCGTGGAACTGAAAACCGGCAGCTACCCATCTGTTCCCTATAACGGGCAATCCCAGACTCCAGAATACACTCTGGTTCTGTCCGATGATAAGACTGAGGTTTTGCCGGAACTTCTTCCTGCAAAAGACCAGATACTGTTCACTGCGAGAAAATACAAGGGAGCCGATCTTTCGGACGAAGTTCTTACCGATGTGGTCTTTCCGGGAAAATACAAACTTTCCTGGCAGATTCCAGGTCAGGCTCAATGGCTGGCTGAAAGCACACTCGACGGCTATATAGAGATTACACCCGCAGGTCCTGTCCTTTCGGCTTCCTATCAGGTAACAGACAAAGAGGCGCTTAAGGTTCTGACTGATATTACGGTGACTGGTGTCAACGGAGGGGACGTACCCTCAGGAGACGTAACTGTACGAACTGCGTACGGCACGGAAAAAACAGCAGCGCTCCAGAATGGCCATGCTCAAATCGAATTTACAATGCCCGTAGCTGAAAAAACCGCATTTGAAATATACTACCACGAGCCCACGGCAGATTCTTATACCGCTCCGGTCTACAGCGATGCACAAATCCATCTCGATATTGACCTGTCTGATGGGGGCAGCAATCATGGTGGTGGTTCCGGTAATAACGGCGGTTCCGGCAATAATGGCGGTTCCGGCAATAACGGCGGTTCCGGCAATAACGGCGGTTCTGGTAATAACGGCGGTTCTGGTAATAACGGCGGTTCTGGTAATAACGGCGGTTCTGGTAGTGGTTCTTCTTCTTCCGGCGGCGGTGGCGGCAGACCCAGCGGCGGCGGTGGTTCCTCTTCCGGCGGCGGTGGCGGCAGTTCCTCCTCCGGCGGCGGCCCTGGAGCTTCCTCCTCCGGCCCATCCATGAACCACTCAGGCAGCCTGGGCGATGCTGAACACGGCGGCTCCGGCTCCTGGCAAAAGAATGAAAAAGGATGGTGGTATGGCTATGCAGATGGAACCTGGGAGGCCGGCCATATAAACCCTGTATCCGGTCAGGATCAGGTAGCATGGCAGAATATCAACGGCAAATGGTGGGCCTTTGACCATGACGGCTATGCTGAGACTGGTTGGGTTCTTGATCAGAGCAGCAATCAATGGTATTGGATCGATCAGAACAGCGGTATGGAAAGCGGCTGGCGAGATATTAACGGAAAGTGGTATTATTTTAATACAGATTCCACCAGCGCAAATAACCGTCCCTATGGTTCCATGTATAAAAACGAAAGGACACCGGATGGCTATTTTGTGAATTCGGACGGTTCCTGGGACGGCAGCGCACCTGTGTAACACTCTAAACAAAACACATCCCCTGCCTTTCCGGTTTTATCCAGAATAATTGCAGACATGAAAACACTCTCATTCCAGAAGCGGCCTGATATTAAACCGTTTCTCTGAAAGAGAGTGTTTTTATATTATCCCTTCTCCGTCTGCCAGGGATTCGTGTACATAATACTCACATTTGTCTACAACCCACGGACATTTTTCACAACCTTTTCATTGTACCTCTTTTAGGAAAAAAGGTGGTTGCGCTTGTGGTAAAACATGCTTATTATATGGTTGAATCCAAACATCGTTTTGATATCTAAAATACAATATTATAAGGGAGGGTATTCTTTCATTATGAAAGAAATCAAAAATCCATTCTGGCACGCAGTCGCCGAGTATGGAACGATCACGATCAGCATCTGGATTATGGTAGTGGGGATTTACTTTTTCAAATTCCCCAACCACTTCGCCTTTGGCGGCATCACCGGCTTTTCCACGGTAGTCAGCGAGATGACTCAATGGTCTGCCAGTGATTTCACATCCATTATGAATATGGCACTTCTTGTCCTGGGTTTTATCTTTCTGGGCAGAAGTTTTGGTTTAAAGACTGTATACGCCACTGTTGTCATGTCAGTCAGCCTTTCTGTACTGGAAAGAATATACCCCATGACGCATCCTCTGACCACAGAGCCGCTTCTCGAACTGATATTTGCTATTTTTCTTCCGGCGATCGGAACTGCTATTCTGTTCAATATTGGAGCTTCCAGCGGCGGAACAGATATTATCGCCATGATCATGAAGAAACACACCAGCATGAATATCGGTACCGTACTGATGCTGGTGGATGTAGCCTCTGTACTGGCATCTTTCTTCATTTTCGATGCGGAAACGGGCCTGTTTTCCACCATCGGCCTTGCAGCAAAATCCCTTGTGATTGATGATGTAATTGAAAATATCAATCTCTGCAAATGTTTCAATATCATTTGTGATAATCCAGATCCCATCTGTGATTATATTATCCATACCCTAAACCGTAGCGCTACGGTCTACCATGCAGAGGGTGCATTTTCCCACCATGATAAGACCGTTATCATGACCACCATGAAACGCAGCCAGGCCCTGAAGCTGCGCAACTACATCAGAAAGGTAGAACCTACCGCTTTTATGCTGATCTCCAATTCCAGCGAGATCGTTGGCAAAGGCTTTTTAACAAGCTGACAACATTTTTACAGCAGCCATCCTTCACCGCCGTCTTAGCCTCTTTGACTAGACGGCGGTTTTTGCTATACCTAGAACAGATATTTTACGAAAGAAGGGGATGTCTGTGGATTTGAAACTTCAGACAAAACAATCTCAGACCCTGTCTGGGCACAAAAGAAAACATACAGCAACCGTCTTCTGGCGGAAAAACTGGCAGAACGCCCAATTACCATATCACACAGGACAGTAGCAAAATACCGTGAAGAGGAGGAAATACCCGATGCAAGCGGACACAGGGAATATATCTGATGACGGTCAGCAGCCGCCCAATCACCTCACACGTTTTAAAATGGGAATCTTGAAACTTTTTAAAATTCTTTTCCCAAAAGACTTGACAGCCGTCAAAAAAAAAGGTAGAATATCACCGTTGTCAGCGATACGAGGTGTCACTGATAAGGGATGCCCAGATAGCTCAGTTGGTAGAGCAGAGGACTGAAAATCCTCGTGTCGTTGGTTCGATTCCGACTTTGGGCACTGTGCAGGTGTAGTTCAATGGTAGAACACTAGCCTTCCAAGCTAGATACGTGGGTTCGATTCCCATCACCTGCTTTGAAAATAGAATATCTGTTTTATATATGCGCGAGTGGCTCAGTGGTGGAGCACCACCTTGCCAAGGTGGGGGCCGCGGGTTCGAATCCCGTCTCGCGCTTTTTTATTTTGTGCCGGAACCTTTATTTTGCCAGGGTTTCGGCCTTTTCAGTTCTCACTTAAATAGTTTTCCCTTTTGACCAGGCCACGCCTCCGGTTCAAAAATCCCACTTCTTAAATAAAAATGCATCTGGCATATTCCCGGCGTCTGTGCTATACTATTGCAAAATACAATTCAATTCTCCCAAGCTGCGAGTCTTTTCTTTCAGCAAGGGACAAGAGCATATCGATCAGAACAGATGACACTGACCCAAAGAGACATTCTGAGGCGGAAGGGGCATGACTGGATGTATTTCCTGCACCCTTTTTTAAGGGTGCTTTTTTTGCCGCTTCCGGCTGATCGCCCATAGGCTCTGACACAGGAGGTCAAAAATGAATTCAAGAGTAGCACTGATTGGAATTGTAGTAGAAAAGGCAGAGTCTGTGGAAGCCCTGAACCGGATCCTGCATGAGTACGGTTCCTATATCATTGGCCGCATGGGTATCCCCTATGCCAAACGCAATATCAATATCATCAGTATCGCCGTGGATGCCCCCTCGGATATAATCAGCGCCCTTTCAGGAAAGCTGGGGAGATTGGACGGGATCAGTACCAAAGCAGTTTACTCAAAGGTGGTGTAAGAAATGAAGATAAGTGACCTGATCTGCCGCCTGGAAACCGTACGGGAATTGTCCCCGGATCAGTGGATAGATTTATTTGGACAATGGCAGGCCGAAAGAGATCCCTCCATACTGGCCCTGATCTGCGAACGCGCCAGGCTGACAAAAGAAAAAATCTTTGGAAACAAGGTGTACATCCGCGGACTGATCGAATTCACCAATTACTGCCGAAATGACTGTTATTACTGCGGTTTAAGAAAAAGCAACCGGGAAACAGATCGCTACCGGTTAGATGAGTCTACGATCCTCTCCTGCTGCGAAAAGGGCTACGAACTCGGTTTCCGAACCTTCGTGCTACAGGGGGGAGAAGACCCGTTTTTTACAGCTGACCGGCTCCGCGAACTGATACGGCAAATCCGGCAGAGATACCCTGACTGTGCTATTACTCTTGCTGTAGGTGAGCATGACCGCAGCACCTACCAGTCCTGGTTTGATGCCGGAGCTGACCGCTATCTTCTCCGCCATGAAACAGCGAACGAAAACCACTACCGCCGTCTTCATCCCGAACCTTTAAGCGGCCAAAACCGCAGGGAGTGCCTGTTTCATTTAAAAGAAATCGGTTACCAGACCGGCTGCGGCATTATGGTAGGCTCTCCCGGCCAGACTGCGGAATGTCTGGCGGATGACATGGTATTTATGAAAACGCTGAATCCCCATATGGTCGGCATAGGACCGTTCATCCCCCAGCACGCCACCCCATTTGCCGGTGAAAGTCCCGGAACGCTGGAGGATACTTTATTCCTTCTTGCCCTGGTTCGCCTGATGCTCCCTGCGGTCCTTCTCCCCGCCACCACAGCCCTGGGGACTATCCACCCGGAGGGAAGGGAGCTTGGTATTCTCGGCGGAGCAAATGTGGTGATGCCTAACCTGTCACCGCTGAATGTAAGAAAAAAATATCTTCTTTACGACAATAAAATCTGCACCGGGGACGAAGCGGCCGAAGCTCTTTCTTCCCTGAAAAAGAAAATGTCCGCCATAGGATGCGAAATTGTTATGGGACGCGGTGATTCACCGCTTGTCATATAAAATATCTTACTGAGGGAAAAGACTGGTTCTGACCCCAAAGAGAGGAGAATAAACCATGTATAAGTATGACCCGTCATCATCAAAAGCCGAGGAATTTATCAATCATCAGGAGATCCTGGATACGCTGGAATATGCGCATCAGAACAGCCGCAACGAGACCCTTATCAACGAGATCCTCGCAAAAGCAGCTCTCAGAAAAGGACTGACGCACCGCGAGGCCTCTGTCCTCTTAGTCTGTCAGCTGGAAGAGAAAAACCGAGAGATCTATGCCCTGGCCGAACAGATCAAAAAGGATTTTTACGGCAATCGGATCGTAATGTTTGCCCCCCTGTACCTGTCAAATTACTGTATCAACGGCTGTGTCTACTGCCCGTATCACGCAAAAAATAAGCACATTGCCAGAAAAAAGCTGAGCCAGGAGGATATACGAAGAGAAGTGATTGCCCTTCAGGATATGGGGCATAAGCGTCTGGCTCTGGAAACCGGCGAGGATCCGGTAAACAGCCCCATCGAATATGTACTGGAGTCCATTGATACCATTTACAGCATACGGCATAAAAACGGATCGATCCGCCGTGTAAACGTAAACATTGCCGCCACTACGGTGGATAATTACAAACGGCTGAAGGAGGCAGGAATCGGTACTTACATTCTGTTCCAGGAAACCTACCACAAGGAAAGCTATGAATCGCTCCATCCCACCGGGCCGAAGCATGATTACGCCTACCATACTGAGGCTATGGACCGAGCCCAGCTGGGAGGGATTGACGACGTAGGGCTGGGCGTCCTCTTTGGCCTGGAGCTGTACCGCTATGAATTCGCCGGACTTCTCATGCACGCAGAGCATTTGGAAACGGTGTTCGGCGTTGGTCCCCATACCATCAGCGTCCCCAGGATCCGTCGGGCAGACGATATCGACCCCGATGCATTTGACAACGGCATTGATGACGATACCTTTGCAAAGCTGGTTGCCTGTATCCGTATTGCGGTTCCCTACACCGGCATGATCGTATCCACACGGGAGAGCCAAAAATGCCGCGAACGGCTTTTGCGGCTAGGTGTATCCCAGCTCAGCGGTGGTTCCAGAACCAGCGTAGGAGGCTACGCCGAGCCGGAGCCTTATGAGGAAAATTCTTCCCAGTTTGACGTCAGCGACAACCGCACTCTGGATCAGGTTGTCAACTGGCTTATGCCCCTGGGCTATATCCCCAGCTTCTGTACTGCCTGTTACCGTGAGGGACGCACCGGCGACCGATTTATGAGCCTGTGCAAAAGCGGACAGATACAAAACTGCTGCCATCCAAACGCCCTTATGACGCTGAAGGAGTACCTGTGTGACTATGCCTCCCCTGACACCAGAACCATCGGAGAAACCATGATTCTGCGCGAGCTCGGCAGTATCCCAAAAGAGAACGTCCGGGAGATTGTACTCAGAAATCTTACGGAAATTGAAAAAGGAAACCGAGATTTTCGATTCTAGTGGACCGTATCTTGAATTAACTGCCGTCTGGCTGGTCTGCTGTCAATTATACGTTGTACCAGCCTGTAACATATGATACGCCCAGGCAGTATTTCCACCGCAGTTTGTGCCTGGGCAAAGGGAAAGGAATAGATATATCTATGACAATGAATCAGACACCCTCCGGGGAAAGAATCCATATCGGCTTTTTCGGAAAGAGAAACGCCGGAAAATCCAGTCTTGTAAATGCCATTACCGGCCAGAGCCTGTCCATCGTCTCAAACATAAAGGGCACTACCACTGATCCGGTTCTTAAATCCATGGAATTGCTGCCGCTGGGGCCAGTAGTTATCATAGACACTCCCGGACTGGATGATGAGGGAGAACTGGGACTTTTACGTATAAAAAAAGCCCGGCAGGCCATTAACCGCACCGATATCGGCGTGATCGTAGCGGACGGTACTGTGGGTATGAGCAGGGAAGAACGGGAGTTGGAAGAAATTTTCCAGCAAAAGAGAATCCCCTATATCATTGTTTTTAATAAAGCCGATCTCTGCGAAACGAAAGGCAGCTTTGAACCAGGACTATGGGTCAGTGCCGCAGACGGCACGGGGATCAGTGAGCTGAAAACAGCCATCGCAGCAATAAAACCGGCGGACAACCCAAACCGCTGCCTCCTGGCCGACCTGATTGAGCCGTCGGACACAGTAGTGCTTGTGGTTCCCATCGATAAGGCTGCCCCAAAAGGACGGCTGATCCTGCCTCAGCAGCAGGTCATACGTGACATCTTAGACCGAAAGGCTGTATCCATTGTCTGTCAGGAGGACAATCTGTCCGGCACCCTTGCACTGCTGGCAGAGAAACCAAAGCTTGTGATCACAGACAGCCAGGTCTTTCCCATTGTTGACAGGATAACGCCGCCCGACATCGGCCTGACCTCCTTCTCTGTTCTCTTTGCCCGGTACAAAGGAAACCTGTGGCAGACCGCCAGAGGGGCCAAAGCACTGGAAACTGTACGGGACGGATCACGGATTCTGATCTCAGAAGGCTGTACCCATCAGCGGCAGTGCGGAGATATAGGCACCTGCAAGCTTCCAGCCATGATACGTTCCTATACCGGAAAAGAACCTGCGTTTATCTTTACCTCCGGGCGTGAATTTCCGGAAGATCTATCCTCCTTCCATATGGTCATCCACTGCGGCGGCTGTATGCTGACGGAGCGGGAAATGAAGTACCGCCTTGCCGCAGCCCAGGATCAGAGCGTGCCTGTAACCAATTACGGGATCATCATAGCCTATATGAACGGGATTCTGGAGCGGAGCCTGCAGCCCCTGACAAAAGACCGTTCTGATGCTTCACTGTATCATTAGCACAAGCAAAATCTCCATCATATCCTCCCCCCTGTGATCGGAGCCTTTTTATATGGGATCAGACATTTTTCCCTGAGCCGCTGTCAGCATAAGCACCGCCCCAAGAATCATCCCAAACCCCAGAAAATCCGCCGGCGCAAAGGATGTTCCCAGCCAGAAAACGGAAATAATTACTGCGGACAGCGGTTCTACACTTGCCAGTATACTTCCTTTTAGCGGGCCGATCATGGAAACTCCCTGAAGGTAAAGGCCAAAGGCAACAGCCGTTCCAATCACAATAACGCTGATGAGAGCGGCTCCGGTTTCAGTATCCCATATAAGTTCATATTCCCAGGGGCGGAACAGAACACACATAAGGACTCCCCCGAAAAACATACCAAATCCCAGGACCTGATAGATATCATAGCGCAGGATCAGGCTTCCAGGGATCATATTGTAAAGGACGGAGCTGACCGCAGCAGCCAGCCCCCAGAACAGGGCATTTCCCGTGATGTAGAAGGTATGGATATTTCCATGGGTACCGAGCACAAAGGTACCTAGGAGGGATAAAAAGATGGCCGCCAGTTCCAGCCATCCGGGATAACGCTTTTCCCGAAAGCAGACAACCAGAAGAATAAGTACCGGCGACAGATACTGCAGAACCGTGGCCGTTCCCGCATTAGACGCTTCAATAGCCATAAAATAGGTAAACTGGCACAGGCTGATGCCGCAAAAGGCAAAAAGCAGAAGGCGCAGGGTATCTGCCTTTTTTTCAATATGTCCATATTTCGCCTGCCATGCAGGCTAAAGCCAACCGCAATCATAATAAGTCCTGCAAAAAGCAGCCGCAAGGATACCAGCCATGGCGCCTTAGCTCCCTTTACCTCAAACAGGAACTGGCCGCAGCAGCCGGAAAATCCCCAGCATATCCCCCCGCAGACCGCCATGATTGTCCCCAAAGTCTCATTTTTCTTCTGTATCATCTCACTCTTCTTCCTCCCTGCCCCCAGGTATGGGGGTGTTTTTCCGCTCAGAGGGTTACAAAGTGTTATCCCTTCTTGCCGGCGGCGGATTTTTGTATAGCCTCACCCAGTTTAACCGCAGCAAACATATCTGTCAATCCTTTCCTGTTTCCCCGAAAGCCGGCTGCTGCACCCCGTCTCCTGCATTCGGCTGCTCTGCTTCAGAAAACGCGCCACGTTCCGGCCGTCCGCATTTCTTACCCGCGCAGATCTCTACCGAATCCCGCTCCCCGCAATGGACAGTACCAGACCAGATGGTATCAGAGGACTGGGAAATAAAATTTCGGGACTGCAGTGAGAGGCAGACATATTAAAGGGCTGCCTGAGAAATGAATAAAGGGCCATAAACGGCCCTCATCTGCTCTCATACAATCGTCCCCACAGGAAATGCCCGGCGGAATATGGTTCTGACAACGGGCCCGGCCACCAGCAGCTGAAAAGGCAGAGCCATTACAAAGTTTTTCGGAATATTGGTGAGCCATACAAGGGGCAGCAGCCTCCATTGACCGGTAACTATACACATTTCCAGACCGCCATACAGAGACATGAAAATGACCATGGGAACCACCATGCAGCAGGACACAGCGATTACCTTTCTTGACGGGCTGCTGTCGCGGTCTGCGAAAAACCGAAAAGCTGCTGCTTTGGCGGGGCCGGACACCACAAACCAGTCAAGACAGAGCGCGCAGATATAAGCCAGAGGGAAGCCCATCCATCCCTCTCTCACCGACTCTGCGCTGAATCCACCCATATGAAGGGCGACATTGTACATACTCATCCAAAGCACCATCACAAAGCACATAAGGACAGTGTAAATCAGACTTTCTTTCTTATTTTGCGGCATAATTCCTCCTTCGGCGTATCAGCTGCGTTATATAAAAAACAGCAGGCGCTGCGGGTCAAAGATAAGGGATGCGGGGTATCCGCTTCCTGCTCTGACTCGCTGCGATCCTGCTGTATGTATGATCTCGCTGCGTCATGCGCCTGTTTTTATTTTTTCCCGGATATTATAACCTGTTTCTATGGCTTTTGTAAGTTCTTTTTTGCGTACATACAAAGATAACCTTACGCTCTCTCTTTATTCAGGTACTCCATAATTCCCATATGGATCGTCCAAGCCATCCGATCCTGGTATTCTTCCGTTTGCAGATTTGCAGCTTCTGACGGATTACTTAAAAAACCGCATTCTACGATTACAATGGGTTCCTTTACATGAAGAAGAAGATAATAATTATCATTGGCCTTTGCCTGACGGCGGTTTGCTGAACCCAGAACGTAATCAAACCGTTTCTGCAGGATCTGTGCCAGCACCTTGCCCTTCTGGGAAGTTTTGTAGTAAAATACCTGCCCCCCAAAGATGGAGTTTTCATGATAGCTGTTCTGGTGGATGCTCACTACCAGATCCGGATTCGCCTCTTCTATAATCTGGCATCGTTTTTTCATATCAGACATCTTCTTATAGCGGCCTCCGGCCGGGGACAGTCCCGTATCTTCTTCTCTTGTAAGAACGACCGTTACATCTGAATACTCCAGATAATTCTTTAAGCGCAGTGCAATGGACAGGTTGATATCCTTTTCCAGCTGACCATTCACCCCAACCTTTCCCGGATCCTTACCTCCATGTCCAGGATCAATCACCACTACCGGACGGGCTGTCTCAGCTGTTCCCTCCCGACTCTGAACCGTCAGTACCCCGGATGCTGCCAGAGAGCCCGCCTGCCAGGAAAGAAGGGTTACGGCCCCCAGCAGCAAAAACCCCATTACGGTCTGCCACGTCCACTGTTTCATGCTGCAAAACTCCCGGCTGCCGCAGCAGCCATTTTCACACCCTTTAATTCAGTATATTATCATTTCCCCCAACCTATTCACATGAATGTGAATGACGCTTATACGGCTTTCTCTTCCTGTTTACTGTACCTGAGACACAATATCCCAGATATTGCTGTCCTCAAAACCCAGTTTCCAGCAGGCAACTCCCGCCAGGTTATACTCCCTTATCTGGTCAATCTTAAGCCCCAGGGACTTTTCCTCCTCCATCCAGATAGACTGAGTACCGTTTTCCCCGGAAACCTGTCCATAATATACTCCCAGTTCATCCTGCCATTCAAGCTCCACTCCATTTTCCTCCACCCACTTTTTTGCATCCCGAATTCCGTAGGCCTTTGAAGTGGTTTTCCCATCCTTCTCCGTCCAGACTCTTGTATAAAAGGGAACACTGTTAATCACTTTTTCCTTCGGCACCTCTTTCAATGTATCCGCAATCCCGTTTTTTACATAAGAAATAGAAGCCACAGGTCCCGGCTCTCCTCCCGCATAGTGCTCGTCGTAGCCCATAACAATCACGTAATCGGCCACAATTCCCTGTTCCTTACGATTATAAAATGCAGTATAAGCTGAAGGCACATAGTTATCCACGGACAGCACCAGTCCCCGTTTGCGGCAGGCAACCGACATTTCACGGATAAACTGGACGTAATGTGGGCCGGCCTCTGACTTAAGACTCTCAAAATCCAGGTTAAAGCCGTCAAAGCCGTAGGTATCCGCTTCCTTCATCAGGTTTTCAATCAGTTTTTTCCGTTTGCTGGTTACAGACATCAGTTCCTTTGTATCCAGCTTTTGTACACTTTCCCTGGTGCTCACATTTTCCACCATAGCCCATACCTTAAGCCCCATTGCGTGAGCCTGATCCACATAGTCTTTGCTTGCAAGGGAGGTATAGGTTCCGTCATTTCCCGTAACATTAAACCAGGTAGGAACGATAACGTTCATTCCTTTCGCCACTTTGGCATACTTTTCCAGAGTAGAATTTGCTTCCTTTTTTGTCACCTGATGAAAGCCCAGACGCACCTTTTCATCCATGGAAATGCTTGTATATACAGGAGCTTTAAATTCGCTCACAGGCGTTGTCTCCTGAAGCTTTCCCATACGGCTGTTTTTAATATAACCTATATATCCATCCTCCGTCCGCACCTTTGACCACCGCTCCATGGGCTCTAAAACCTGTACCGTGCTGTCTTTTGAAAGCTCAGTGATAATATTGCTTTTAATTCCGCCTTTTTCCCGCAAAATTCCCTTTCTGCGGATCCTGGCCGTCTGCATCGGCTCCCAGAGCGTATCAATAAACACCCTTTTGATCTGGCTGGTGTCAAAGGACTGCTGACGGATGTCAGAATAATTCATCACAAGTCCCAGAGACAGGTAGGCCTCTTTATCCTTTATCTTTAAAAGAGGGCCCGCTTCTCCCATTGTATTCTCATCGGCATAGACGATCTCCTCTGGAAGTGTATATACTAAAAGCTGTTCCGTCTGATCCCAGTAGAATCTTTCATTGACAGCCTTATTCACCCAGCTTACCGGAAGATACACCTGCCCGTCCTCATAAATTCCCTTTTCATCCTGAAGCTCATTATTTAAAATAATTGCCACCTCATCGCCCCTGACCTGGAATAATTCTGCCTTATCCGCCAGTTCCTTTCCAGGCATATACCGCCTTCCGATGACAAAGCCTGCCAGTGCTCCTGCAAGCAGCAGCAACGCAAACACTGTCAAAAGAAGAGGGGCCACAGCGCGCTTCTTTCTTCTTCTGCTCCTCATTTTTATCCTCCGATCCTGTGTGACGTGCTCCCAGGCTCTTTCCTTCCCCCATCTTCACAGGATAAGCCGGAACACTCTGATATATTTTCTATTCTACCATAGAATCACAGGAAAGAGGAATAAAAATAGGAAAATGCCGTTTTAAACTCCACCGTCTGCTTGCAGGCCAGAACGGCATCCCATCCTGATAACAGCAGTTTTAAAACGGCATTCCCATCAGAAGAAAAATCTTATTCGTTTATCTTCCTATTTTTCCGGGAGCAGTCAGGTAGACGCGGTCAAAGCGTATTTCTTTTAATCTGCCCTGTTCCGAACAGATAAAATCCCCCATATAAAAGCCGCCGTCCTCTCCTGTCTCAAAGATACGATTCCACTCCTCTTCCAGACACTCAATTCCGTCTACCAGCACGGCTACTCCCTTGTCTTTAAAACGTCTGAGGCCATCCAGGTAATTCATCTGCTGCCTTTTAACCTCTGTCTGCTCTTTATACATAAATGTAAACCTCCCGACAGAAGCCCTTTTCTCCCCTGGAGGTAAAACGTGACATACCACTTCCCTTGAAAAAGGCTTCTGCTCTTCTTATCTTTTGTCAAATACATCTGCAAACCACTCCATGGCCCTCCTGTCCACCAGAAACGCATCTGCTGAAAGTGGGATTCTTCTGAGAGGAATACGAAACTGTTTCTCAATCTCTCTTCTTATGGTCTCGCTGCCAAAGGCAGCCATACAGCTCCATCCTTCTCCCAGCGTTTCCTCATCTGTAAGAAATCCCAGAAATGCATTCAGTTTCCATTCTGACAGGGCCGCGGTAAGGATCCTGTTTGAGCACCGGAACCACTCTGGCCGGATCTGCGGTCTCATGGGGCCAAAGTCAATAAGGATCTCTTCATAGCCGGACCGGATACAGGACGCCAAAGCTTCCTTTTCCCCCTGAGGATAATAGTCCACATCCAGAATCCGAAACGCTTTCGCCTCCTCTGCTTTCTTTCCCTCCGGCCCAGCTTTTAACCGAATCAGACTGTTGTGCCCGCTCCACTCCACCACTGCTGTCCTTTTCTGACAGCAGCCGGACAGGTAATTAGCGCTCCACAAGGTCAGGTGGGTAGCTCCCGTGGCCCTTCCCGCTCCGATGATCCCTGTAATACGGGTTCTCTGTACATTCACCGCCACAGCCATCTCCTCCTTGGGCTTACTGTCCTATTTGGAGCAGCATCCAAGTCTCCTTTCATCTGCTCTGAAACCTTTTTCCACACTGCTTTTAAGAATCCTTCCGTTTCCCTGTCCAGGCAGAAAGGATCCTCATATGCGGGGCTTGCAAACATCGCAGCTTCCGGGAAAATTCTTTTTCGTTCCCGCTTCCCCCTGCCCGGTCCCCGCCGCACAATCACCAAAGAAAACTGCCTTTTTCCATCTGTTTTCACTTCGGAAAATACCTCTGCCATGCGTTCTGTCTGTTCCCTCTCCCACAGGTTATGACAAACAACGCCAACACAGCCCTGGCTGTCTCCCTCTAATTCCTGTGCCGCCCCTTTCCAGTCTGTCCCAAAATCTTTCAGAACAACTTCAAACTCCTCCTTTAATTCCCCAAGATCCGCTGCCGACCCATACCAGGGCCGAAGGGCGATCCCCTTCAGCTTAAGGATCCCGTTTTCATCTGCTCTGGCCCCTCCCAGAGCCTCTGCCAGATTTCTCACTGCCCTTGAATGGTTGCATTCCACATAGAGGGTTCTCACTCCCCGCCCATTTAAATAGGCGCAGAGACCAAACCCCAGGTGGGTTGCCCCTGCTCCGGATCGATTGCCCACAAGGACGATTTTCTGAGATGATATTGCCATATGCTCTGTTGCGACCTTTCCCCCGCTCCATCGGTCCGCCGACCGTTTTGCAGCCAAAACCCGTTCCAGAGCTTCCTTTACCTCCTTCACGGATCTGTACCGCTGGTCCATATCCCGCTCCATACATTTCCCGATCACCGCCTCAAAGGCGTCTGACAGCTCCGGTTTCCTGCCGGCGTCCGGCTTCAGGGTTCCCTGTACCATGAATCGGAGGACCGCACCAATGGCATAAAGATCGGTCCTTTCATCTAAGGGCTGGTCAGAGGTATATTGCTCAGGCGCTGCACAGCCTTCCGTGCCGTAACGCTTTCCTGGGGCATTGGCGCAGATTCGATCCGCCGCATGATCAAAATCAATAAGCCGCACCGTATCGTTCCAGATGATCAGGTTATTTGGTTGTAAATCTAAATGTAAAATGGGTTCATGACAAGAATGATGTAAATATTCAACAAGAGAACAGATCTGCAGTCCGTACCGAACTGCCGACGTTTCCTGAAATGTACCCTGATCTTTTATCAGGGCATATAGAGAATGGCCTTCCAGATATTCCTCGATCAGATAAAAATGATCCGCATCCTCCTCCAGGTCATAAACCATGGGGATTCCCGGATGCTTCAGTTCCTTAAGTACCAGAGCTTCCCTGCAGAATGCAGCGTGATCCACCTTGTACTTAGGCACACACTTGACTGCACGGTACTCGTCCAGTCCCAGATGACGGGCCTTCCAGACTGTACCTGCACGGCCTGACCCCGCCTTTCGGATCAATTCATACTTTCCAAACAGTACCTCTCTCCTTCTTCCCCCTCCTTTCGTTACAATATCATCTCATGCCGCAATCTTACTCTCATTTATGTAACTTGTCTATGGTCGACAGGATAACCACTTTAAATTTTTTTCATATCTACATTGATATTTTCCCCTGTTATGTAGTATATTTATGTTGTGGAAGTCTACACATTTTTATACAGAACAGGAAGTGATCCGATGAAGATAGAACGAATCAATGAAAATCAGATACGATGTACCCTTACCAGCTTTGACTTAAGCGCCCGCAATATCAACATTATTGAACTTGCCTACGGTACGGAAAAAGCCAGAAATCTGTTTCGCGAAATGATCCAGCGAGCCTCCAGCGAAGTGGGATTTGAGGCGGAGGATATTCCGCTGATGGTCGAGGCGATCCCTCTTTCTTCTGAAAGCATTATGCTGGTGATCACAAAGATCGAGGATCCAGAGGAATTAGATACCCGCTTTGCCCGATTCTCTCCCTCTGCACCAGAAGAGGCAAATCCTGCACTTTCCGGACTGCCGGATGAGTTTCTGGAAGGAGCAGGGGATATTGGCCGCCTTATGGCCGGGCATATGAGTGATGCTCCCGACCATGGGCCGACGTCCGAGGAGACTGAAAGCGGTTCTGACAAACCGGTAGGAAAGCCAATCCGCATCTTCCTTTTTGACAGTCTGGATCGGACTGCTGAAGCCGCAAAGGCAGCGGCAGACATCTGCACCGCAGCCAATGCCCTTTACAAAAAACCCCATACACGCCAGTATTATCTGGTTCTAAACCGCGGGGCTGCCGATGACCGCGATTTCTCCAGAGTATGTAATATCTTAGCCGAATACGGCTCAAAATTCTCCGGCGATCACGCCAGCGAAGCTTATTTTAAGGAGCATTATGAGGTTGTTATCGGGGAAAATGCACTGAAAAAATTACAGCTGATTTAGGGCAGTTTACCAGAAATGCACCTCTGCTGCATCTGTTTACAGCCCTTTCAGGCAGGTTCCATTGGAGCCTGCTTTTCCTTTTTTTAACACCTTTTTAAACATTTTTTGTGCAGTATATCCAATTTTTATGTGTTATATTCTTCAGTTATTAACATTGATACCCCCAAATATAATTGTTATAATAATTTCTCATTCTTTGGGATGTACATGGATAGCGTTTATTACACCCCCCCCCATCAGCAGCACATCCTCCTGGTTTCCTTTTCATAAAATCATTACTGCCATCTTCCCTGAATCCATGCTATAATTGAAGAAAGAGAGATACTCTATGGATAGACATGAAAAAACGATTCATGAGCTGAATCTGGATTTAAACTATATCTGCCGTGTCATTTATAATTTTGAAAAAGACTGATTCCCAACAGGGCTTAAACTATTTTTGTGAGATCGAAAGCCTGGAATGAACAGGCAATGACGTGCGCTCTGTACCATCGGATTAAAAAGCAACGAGGATTATATAGCGGTCAATGGAAATGTGGTTGTAAAGGAAGGAACGCTGCCCCGTATGGACGAAGAGAAAACCACATATGAGGCGAACAAACTTGCGGCGGAATATATCAATCAGCCATAATGTTCACAACCAAAGCAGAAGGACTGCTCAGGCATACCGCATCCGGTATGTCAAAGCAGTCCTCTCGGATCGTTTCCAGCCAGCGCTTTCGTGCGCCCTTTTCTTATCCGGCCCTTTCTTACTTGTCAGCCAGGATCTCGTTCATCTGAGATACCAGAGTGTCGCAGTCGATGCCGTGAACCATGCAGGCTTCTTCCAGGGACTCAGCCTGAGAAGCAGGGCAGCCCAGGCAGTGCATACCAGCACCCATAAGCATCTGCGGAATCAGCTCATGCATATTGATCAATTCGCCGATGAGCATTGTCTTTTCAATCTTCATATATTTTTTCCTCCTTTGATATGTCATACTTTCGCTGTAAAAGTATTCTTTGCGTTTCCATTCGCTTTTATCAGCATAATACATTTTGTTTTTTTTGGCAAGCCCTGTATTTTCCTGTGTCCTTTTCATTATTTTCTGGTATAGTATTCTATGAATATAAGCTGTGTATTTTTTCGGATACAGTATACAATATCCTGTAAATCGTTGCAAATGCAACAGAAAAAACAGCCGGCTTATAGTAGACTTAATTCATCCAATGAGATACCATTAAACCGTATCCCAAACCCAATGCTTTACAGATTTCTCCGCTGCCTGTTTTAAAAGCAGATATGAACGGAATCTGAAAGCCGATCACATTTTACAGGAGGAAACGTCCATGAGAACAGAATGGAACACATTTACACCGGGTGTATGGCAGCGCGAGATCAATGTCCGCGACTTCATCCAGAAAAACTATACCCCATATGACGGCGATGATGCCTTTCTTGAAGGACCCACAAAGAATACTGAGGATCTGTGGGCCCAGGTAATGGAGCTGTCCGCAAAGGAGCGGGAGGCCGGCGGCGTACTGGATATGGATACGAAAGTCATTTCCACTATTACGTCTCATGGACCCGGATACCTGAATAAAGACAAGGAAACCATTGTCGGTTTCCAGACAGATAAGCCTTTTAAGCGTTCCTTACAGCCCTACGGCGGTATCCGCATGGCGATGAAAGCCTGCCAGGACAACGGCTATGAGGTGGATCCTGAGATTGTTGAGTTCTTCACAAAACACCGCAAGACCCATAACGCAGGTGTATTCGATGCCTATACTCCTGAGATGAGAGCCTGCCGCTCCAGCCACATTATCACAGGCCTTCCTGATGCTTACGGCCGCGGACGCATCATCGGCGACTACCGCCGCGTAGCCCTCTACGGTGTAGATGCACTGATCCAGGAGAAGAAGGAGGAAAAGGATTCCACAAGAACCATTATGTACTCTGACGTAATCCGTGAGCGTGAGGAGCTTTCCGAGCAGATCCGGGCTTTAGAGGAGTTAAAGGAACTGGGACAGATCTACGGCTTTGATATTTCACAGCCTGCAAAGGACGTAAAAGAAGCAATCCAGTGGCTCTACTTCGGCTACCTGGCAGCAGTAAAGGAGCAGAACGGCGCGGCTATGTCTCTGGGGCGCACTTCTACCTTCCTGGACATTTATGCAGAGCGTGATCTGAAGGCAGGCACCTATACAGAGGAGCAGATTCAGGAGTTTGTAGACCACTTTATCATGAAACTGCGTCTGGTGAAATTTGCCCGCACTCCTGAGTACAACGAACTGTTCTCCGGCGATCCCACCTGGGTAACGGAGTCCATCGGAGGCATCGGTCTGGACGGACGCCATATGGTGACAAAGATGTCCTTCCGCTACCTTCACACCTTAAGCAATCTTGGCACGGCTCCCGAACCCAACCTGACCGTACTGTGGTCCACAAGACTTCCTGAGGCGTTTAAGCGTTTCTGTGCAAAAACTTCCATCGAGTCCTCCTCCATCCAGTACGAAAATGACGATCTGATGCGCGTGACCCACGGTGACGACTACGCCATTGCCTGCTGTGTATCCAGTATGCGTGTAGGTAAGGAAATGCAGTTCTTCGGCGCAAGAGCCAACCTGGCAAAGTGCCTGCTCTACGCAATCAATGGCGGTGTGGACGAGATCTCCGGAAAGCAGATCGGCCCCAAGTACCGTCCGATTACCAGCGAATACCTGGATTATAATGAGGTAATGGACCGGTATAAAGATATGATGAAATGGCTGGCAGGCGTCTATGTAAACGCTCTGAATATCATCCACTACAACCATGACCGCTACTGCTACGAGCGTCTCCAGATGGCGCTTCATGACAAGAAGGTAACACGGTGGTTTGCTACCGGTATTGCCGGCCTGTCTGTAGTGGCTGACTCCTTATCTGCCATTAAGTACGCAAAGGTAAAAACCGTGCGCAATGAAAACGGTATTGTAACCGATTATATTGTAGAGGGAGATTTCCCAAAATATGGAAACAACGATGACCGGGTAGATCAGATTGCAGCAGACCTGGTACACATTTTCATGAACTATATCAAGGGCAATCATACCTACCGGGGCGGTATCCCCACCACGTCCATCCTGACCATCACTTCCAATGTGGTATATGGAAAGAATACCGGTTCTACACCGGACGGAAGAAAGGCCGGACAGCCCTTTGCTCCGGGAGCCAACCCCATGCACCACAGAGACAGCCGCGGCGCTGTTGCTTCCCTGGCATCGGTTGCAAAGCTTCCCTTCCGTGACGCCCAGGATGGTATTTCCAACACCTTCTCCATCATCCCCGGCGCTCTTGGAAAGGACGATCAGGTATTTATGGGCGACCTGGAAGTGGAGCTGAATGGCTGCGCTGCCTGCGAAACCGGCGGAAACCTGTTTGAGGGGCTGGATGACCAGAACTAATGCCCACTGCGCATAGACTGCCAAAAGTCCCACGGCCCTTAAAGGGCACTCACACAGCCTTTAAGGGCCAGAAGCGGGAGATACCGCTTCAGATACACAATGAAACACATTTTATTCTAAGAAAGCGAGGAACATAGTTATGGTAAAAGCAAGTGAAGCACAGATCGACAACCTGGTAGCCCTGTTAGACGGATATGCCGCCGAGGGCGGACACCATTTAAATGTTAATGTATTTTCCAAAGAAACCCTTTTAGACGCCCAGGCTCATCCTGAGAAATACCCCCAGCTGACCGTGCGTGTTTCCGGATACGCAGTAAACTTTAACAAGCTGACAAAGGCGCAGCAGGACGAGGTTATCTCCAGAACCTTCCACGGTTCTATCTAATTAGAAACCCAACGCTGTATCTGCCTTTACGGCAGACCGGGCAGGTGCCAAAATACATCTGCCCGCTGCTGCGGCAGATCTTATGGTAAATTAACAGGAAGGGAGTTTTCATTATGTCAGGACGGGTACATTCCATTGAAAGCTGCGGCACCGTAGACGGACCGGGAATACGCATGGTGGTATTTTTAAGCGGATGTCCCATGCGCTGTCTCTATTGCCATAATCCCGACACCTGGGATCCAAAGGGAGGGACGCTTACCTCTGTGGATGAGATTTTGGCCCAGTATGATAAAATGAAGCACTTCTACACCAAGGGAGGGATTACGGTCAGCGGAGGAGAACCGTTAATGCAGATCGGCTTTGTCACAGAACTTTTTGCAGAAGCAAAAAAACGCGGCATCCACACCTGCCTCGATACCTCCGGCATTACCTTCCGCTCCGATTCCCCGGCCCTTCTGGAGCAGTTTGACAGGCTGACTGCGGTAACAGACCTGGTGCTCCTTGATATAAAGCACATTGACCCCAACGAGCACGAAAAGCTCTGCAGCCAGCCTCAGCAGCCGGTAATGGCCTTTGAGGCATATCTGGAGCAAAAGGGCATCCCCGTATGGATCCGCCATGTAGTAGTTCCTGGTATCACTGATAAGGAGGAATATCTTCTGCGTCTGGGCCGGTATCTGGGAACGCGTTCCAATATCAAAGCGCTGGACGTGCTCCCCTATCACGATATGGGAAAGGTAAAATATAAAAACCTGGGGATCCCCTATCCTCTGGAATCCACTCCCCCTCTGTCAAAGGAGGCGGCGGCAAAGGCCAGACAGGTGATCCTCGCGGGAATGAGGGAGAGCCGGTCAGGCCGGCACTGACGGCCTAAACCCGATCGCTGCATCCAAAAAACATCCTGTACAGGCGAAAAATACGCTTCACCAGCAAGGTCACTTAACCTGTTCCTTCCAGTGAAGCGTATTTTTACTTAATCCAGTTTGAACCAATCCTCATATCCCAGCTTAATCAGATTATCACGGCTGATCTTTAAGCTCTCAAACGGGTCTCTTCCGTATGTATCATCCTGTTCAATGAGGAAGTATTCACTTCCGCCTGCCAGGCCGGCCTCAATACAGGCTTTAATGGGAAGATTTCCCTCTCCTACCTCCGCAAACTGTACATTTGAGGTAAATGCCTCCATGAACTTCTTAGGATCAAACGGCCCCTCCGGAAGTTTTACCTCCGCGATACGGTAATCCTTTAAATGAAGGAGACGGATCCGTCCGTCATACTTGCGGATAAACTCTACCGGGTTTTCGCCGCCTCTCTGGATCCAGTGAATATCCAGCTCAAATCCCATATGCTTTGTATTGTCCTTGATAATATCCAGCAAATACTCTCCGTCGTATTTTACAAACTCTACATGATGGTTGTGATAGTACAGGTCAATGCCGTGCTCCTTTAAACGCGCTGCCATCTCGTCTGCCCTTTTTACAAAATCGATGGCCTTTTCCCGGCTGCCCATACAGGTCATGGGAAGCATACCGATGCGCAGCATATCACAGTCTAATGCTTTACAGTCTGCTACGATCTTATCAAAATCGCTGACCAGGTACTCTCCCGGCATCCCCTCCATCATAGGCTCTAAGGATGCGCTGCAGGCGGCAATCTTGATGCCGAACTCATCGCAGGCCTTCTTCATGCCCTCTACATTTTCCTTTGTCATGGGGATCTGGGAAACCTCTACACAGTGATATCCCAGTTCTGCGCAGGCCTTCAGTGTTCCATATGCTCCCAGTTCATCGATTTTTGATTTGATGGTACTCATCTGAATACCGATTAACCCTTTTTTCATGTCTTTAGCTCTCCTTTATAATGAAATATAGGCTCCTGTCTCTCCTGCTCTCAGGATCCCGCAGATCAGACGGATGCTCATCTCCCCGTCCTTTGCGGTTACATAGCTGCGTTCTCCTGTTTCCAGAGAGTGATAAAACTCACTGATCAGCTTCTGATGGCTGGCGCCGTAATAAAACTTGGTTCCAGGCATTTTCCGATCCTCCGCCAGCTTTTTGACCGTTCCATCCTCCATAACCTGATATAAAATATTGTCATAAATACGGAACTCGCCCTTCTCCATCTGAACTACGATCTGCACCGGTTCATTTTTAAAATTGGCGTTGGTGGCCATAAAAAGTCCCCTGGCTCCATTTTCATAATCCAGACTGGCGCTGACTGTATCCTCCACCTCAATACCATAATCTAAAATCTGGCTGACAGTGGCCCTGACACCCCTGATCTTTCCTCCCAGATAGGAGAGCAGATCCAACGTGTGTATGGCCTGGTTCATCATACAGCCGCTTCCTGCGGTCTCCCATCGGCCTCTCCAGGGCTTACAGTCATAATACTCCTTCGGCCTGTACCACGGCACATTTCCCCGGATACCGGTAACAGATCCATATTCCTTGCTGTCTATGAATGTTTTTAACAGCTCTACCGTTTCATTTCTCCGGTTCTGGAGGCAGATTCCGATCTGGAGCTTTGGGTAGTCCATTTCCAGTCTGGAAAATGCCTCCGCCTCGGCTGTGCTGACTGCCATGGGCTTTTCGCAGAATACGTGGACACCCATGCCCGCCGCTTCTTTCGCCACCGGGTAATGCAGGTAATGGGGAAGACATATATGAACACAGTCCGGTTTCTCCGCCCGGATCATCTCCTTATAGTCCCTGTAAAATGGCACTCCCTGAGGAGCCTGACCTTCCTTTGCTTCGTCACTGTCGCAGACGGCGCAGAGTGTGATCTGCGGATCTGCCTGGATCGCTGCCATATGGATGGGGTAAATATCTCCCATTCCGATGATCGCTGCCCGTTTCATCTGTCTTTCTCCATCTCCTTTTCTGTAATCCCGGCATTTTTTGCTGATCCCCCGGTATCCGGTTTCCCTGAGCGCTCCTATCTTGTGGGGAATTTGCCTTCTTCTGCAATCTTCTTGTTTAGCTCTGACAGATATACATCCTCATCTACAGGCATATCTACTTCCCTGCCCAGCCAGTCGGACAGAAGGATTGCATTTGCCAGTCTTACGCCGTTGATGCCATCAGATCCGGGAGCCAGCAGAGGGGTTCCCTCCAGGATATGGCAGGCAAAATTCTCCATAACAGTGGTATGCTGTACGCCCCATCCATCTGTATTTTCAAAAGTCTCTGTGGTATATAAGCCTTCGCCGCCAGCGGAATTTCCGGATGTAATCTTTGCAAGCTCCATCATGGACATGGTGGCGTTTAACTCATCTTCATTCTTGTTTAAGCGGTAAACGGTAGCTGTCTTGCTGCCCTCCACTACGATCTTTCCACCCTCTAAGTCGATCTCAAGGCGGTCGGTTCCGATGGGATCATGGGTACAGGTAATAAAGCTTCCTGTAGCGCCGTTTGGATATTCCGTCACAACAGTAACGTCATTTTCCACCACGATCTCTCTGTGGCAGCCGTAAAGGCACTTTGCATATACCTTGCTTGGAACGCCGCAGATCCACTGCCAGAGATCCAGCTGGTGCGGCGCCTGATTAACTAAAACGCCTCCTCCTTCACCGCCCCAGGTAGCTCTCCAGTCACTCTGGCGGTAATAGCAGTCCGGTCTCCACCAGGAATTGATGATCCAGTTGGAACGGCGGATCTGTCCCAGTTCACCGGAAGCAATCAGTTCTCTGATCTTCTGATAAAGTACATTGGTACGCTGATTGAACATAATGCCGAAGGCTACGTCAGGATGAGCTGCCGCGCAGTCATTCATGCGGTGAACATCCTTTGCATATACGCCTGCCGGCTTTTCTACCAGCACGTTCATACCGTGCTCCAGGCAGTAAATGGCAATCTCTGTATGGAGGTAGTGGGGAACTGTGGTGATCACAGCGTCAACAGTGCCTGATTCTACCATTTCCTTCCAGTCTGTAAAAAATGGAATCTCCGGATACTTCTCTCTGCACATAGCCTCCTTTGCAGGATCGATATCGCAAAGCGCGCCTAATGCGCAGTGGGGCGGGCACTCTGGCGCCGGCATACCTGGGAATCCTCCCTTCCCTGTTAAAAATCCTGCGTAAGCACCGCCCTGTGCGCCGATTCCGATTAAGCCGTATCTGATCTTATCCATGTTTCTATTTCTCCTTTCGCTGAATGAATGATATGTTTATGCTTCCGTTTTGTACGATACTCCGATCTCATCCAGGATTTTGGTGAGCGCACGATACTGCATGGCGTAGCCTTCAGCTCCGTCTTTTGCCTTATTTTCCCGGATGATGTTCTCTGTAGACTCCGTCTCTAAGGACTGGAGCGCGTCAAAAATTACCAGATGAGGCTCTAATGTAAGGAATCCCTCATAATTTTCTCTGTTAACAGCCCGGTCTAACAGAAGGCGGATCTTTCCTTCTCCTGTGCCGCAGACTACGTTTTCCCGATTGGAGGATACGGCGTCTTTGATGTGGATATAGGCCACATGGTCGTGAAGCAGCTCCCAGCAGACTTCAGGATCCTCGCCGCACTGTACAAAGTTCGCAAAGTCGAATGCCGCTTTAAAATGAGGGCTTCCCAGGGTGTCTAAAATAATCCTGCAGCGCGCTCCGGTATCTCCGTAGATATCTTTTTCATTTTCATGGATCAGCACAACGCCGTGTGAAGCGGCAATGGCATCGAACTTTTTCAGCTTTTCGATTACAGTCTCACGATAGCTGTCGGGATCAGAGCCTTCCGGCATATAGAAGCTGAACATACGGATGTAGCGGCAGTCTAATACCCTGCAGATCCGGCACAGTTCTTCTAACTGGCCAAGCTGCGTCTCAAATGCCTCTTCGTCATCAATCTGGATCTTTCCAATCGGAGAGCCCAGGGAGGACACCTTCACTCCTGCTTTTTCCAGCCTTGGAAGAAGCTTTTCGCTGACCTCCTCTGCTGTATAGTCGGCAATTCCCTTTTTGTCTGCAGTCCGCAGGGATATGTACTTCATGCCCAGTTCCGTGACGACACGGAGCTGTTCGTCAAAATCAGGGCTGATCTCGTCTGCGAAACCGGAAATAAAAATCTTACCCATGGTTCATTCCTCCTGTATATGTTTGGATCTGTGCTGCTGTCCGTTCTCTTATCTGCTGACACTTATCCAGCAGATACATATTTTGTTTCACTATGCACATAGCTTATCACATATAATCCGAAACAATTAGGATTTTTTACGGTAAAAATAGTAAAAAACAAGGGTCAGTCAGGAATTTTTGTCTATTGAATTTCCTTATTTTTACAATTCTCGGCCTCTTTTTTGTGAAGCATATTTCTGTATTCCCTGGGCGTTTTTCCTGTGCTTTTCTTAAAAATCCTGATAAAGTAGGCCACATCTCCGATCCCTACCTCCTCGGCGATCTGCTGGATCTGCATCTGGGTGCTGTTAAGATACCATGTGGCGCGGCGGATCCGTTTCTGATTTACATAGGAAGTAAGGGTGGAATTCACCTCCTTGCGGAAAAGCTCTGAAAGATAGCCGGAGCTGACGGAAAATTTCTCTGAAATGCTCTTCAATGACAGATCTCCGGACAGGTTAAGATCGATATAATTTATCACCTTCTGGATCACGGGCGCATAGCCCTTTAAAGAATAGTTGTTCACCAGCAGGGAGTATTTTCTTACCATGCTGCTGCGTATTCTGGCTGCATCCTCCGCCGTATATACAGTCTCGATCAGCTTTGCAAATTTGGCAGAAAGACGGTCAATGTGAACGGGATGGACGCCGCCGAACTCGGCAGCCTTGCGGCAGATGGTGTTTAGCGTAATCAGCAGGTTTCTGTGGTCTCTGTATACATCCATGTATCTTCTGGAAATCTTATACCGCCCAAGACCGGAAAGAGCACGAAAGCCTTCTTCTATATTTCCTGTAGAAATGGCATTCATCAGATCTCGCTCCCTCTTATACCGTTCTTCGATCAGCTTCATGGAAACAGCCTCTTCCTCCTGCTGTTCTTTGGTCCATTTGCTGTCCTCCCATGTTTCCAGCTCGGATTCTATGAAATGAACCGCTGTCTTTTCGGTATTGTGGAAGGTACGGCAGATGGATGAAATCAGGTTCATCCAGGCTTCATAATCCCGGATCACGGGCATGGAGTTGTACCAGGTTTCCAGTTCCTCTAACACGGATGCCGGGATGCTCCGTTTTCTCATGGCTTCGCTCAGATGATGCCACTCCAGCTTTTTCTGGCGGTAGGGCCCGATGACGGCAGCCTGGTCTTTTGGCAGGCGGAACATACAGTATTCCTCATCAAAGGAATCGCAGATCACATAGAGGACGCCGCCCTCCTTATCCCGGCTCAGTTTCTTAAGTCCCTGGCTTAAAAACCGGGGGCCAGCGGGTTCGTTTTCCCCCTGCTCCTGTTTCTGCTCCCCCAGAGAGCAGATTCTAACATCCACGTTATAGCTGTCTGTCACCAGCCTTAAGCATTCCAGCAGCTCCAGTTTCATCCTTACGCCTCCCCAAAATTCCCTTTTGCTTTGTGTCTGGCTTCATTGTAGGCGGTATATGCAGGAATGTCAATGAACCTTGCTCTTGAATTTATACATCAGGATTCTGTTAAGGAACGATTTTCCTCTTGAATAATTAGGGATTTTAGTATAGAATATAAAGACAATGTATACAATAATAAAGGAGGTACTTTGATCATGGCACACGTAATTACTGACGCTTGCGTAAGCTGCGGAAGCTGTGCTGGCGAATGTCCAGTAAATGCAATCTCTGAGGGAGACGGCAAGTATGTAATCGACGCTGACGCTTGCATCGACTGCGGAACCTGCGCAGCTGCTTGTCCTACAGGCGCTATCGAGGCTTAATTGAAGCTACATAAAAAGACCACTGCAAACCCGCTGTACGGCGGAGGAAACAGTGGTCTTTTTTATATTGAATTGACATATACCTGAATCGTTACATATACTCATCCGGCCCGTGACCCGCATAGAATAGATCAGGGCCTTCCACATAAATAAAAGTCCCTGAAAGGATGTTGTACATGATCTCTCAAAAACCCATCATTGGCATCACGCCGTCTCACAATACAGAAAATAACGATACCAGCCTGCGCCCTGGTTATCCGCGGGCCATTGCCGCGGCAGGAGGACTTTCCATCCTGCTTCCCCTGGAGGGTACGGATGAGGACTGGAGACAGCTGGCGGCCATGTGCAGCGGCTTTCTTTTTTCCGGCGGCCCGGATCTGCACCCCTTTTTATTGGGGGAAGAGACACATCCCGCCTGCAAAAATGTATCCCCGGCCAGGGATTCCATGGAAATCCGGCTGCTCCATGCGGCCATGGAGCTTAAACGGCCTGTATTTGGCATCTGCCGGGGAATCCAGCTTTTAAATGTAGCTTTAGGTGGAACGATTTACCAGGATATTCCCAGCCAGAGGGAACAGGATTTTCCTGTGGCCCACCAGCAGCCCTTTTACTATACCACACCCTCTCACCATGTAAAGGTGAAAAAGGGAAGCCTTTTGGCAAAGGCCTGCGGCGGGCTGGAACGCATCGGCGTAAACAGCTGCCACCATCAGGCCGTCCGCCAGCCGGCTCCGGGACTGACTGCCACAGGCTGGGCCTCTGACGGGATCATTGAGGCTCTTGAGAAACCGGATTATCCCTTCTTTTTAGGCGTCCAGTGGCATCCGGAATATCTCTGGCAAAAAGATCCTGCTGCGATGGGATTATTCACAGCCTTTGTAGATGCCTGCACCAGGGTTATTTCCCATCAATGATCTCCCCGGCCATCTGATAAAAGTCCTCCGGGGACAGTCCCGTATCAAAGCCAAACAGGGTATATAAATGTCCGTTGTCCTCCCAGGAAAGACTCTGAAGGGTCTGGTCTGTGATCTTATCTGAACCGTAGGCAATCATCAGGTCTCCCGCTTCCGACTTAGCGATCTCCTCAGCCGTCATCTCATAGTCCGGGGGAACCATGCGGTAATGATTGCTGCTGTAGCCAAGGGTGATGCCGCCGTGCTCCTCGGTCTGATCCCAGGCGCTCTCCTTATCCATCAGAGGGCTCTTAGATACGTCCAGATACAGGTCTTTCTGTCCTTCCTTTGAATAAGTAAGGGACAGATCCTGCTGCTCCTGCACTACATTTCCAGACTCGTCCTGTCCCTGGCTGTAAACGGGAACGCCGCTCACAAAGCGGTAGCCGTTTGAAAATGTTTCCGGCGCCTTTACGTCAAAGCCTATCTCATTTTCCGCCGCTGTCAGCTGGCTGTACTGGGTAAATTCATCATCATGGCTGGAAAATGAATAAGACATGGTTGCCTTTCCCGCCGCTACTGCTGTCATGGCGCCAATGATACAGATGGCTGCCGTTACTGCTGCTGTTTTGCTTATATTCCATCTTCTCCTCATAGAACCTTCCTCCTCTATCCTCTGATTTACTGCTCTGCACATACGCTCTGCGTCCTCAGGCCCGGTCTTTAAGGCATTGGCCCGCTCTTTGAGCGTTTCCCTCAAGGTGCGCTCCAGTATCTCGTTTTCTCTGTCTGTAAGCTGCCTCATAAAAGTGCCTCCTCTCCCATGGCATCCCTGGCCATCAGCGCTGTTTTCAGATTCTTCCTGGCTGTAAACAGCCGGGATTTTACCGTTCCTTCAAGACAGCCCATAACGGACGCGATTTCCTTTGCGGACATATCGTTGTAATAGTAAAGCACCAGTACCGTGCGCTGCTTTACCGGAAGGGCGGCGATGGCCTTTAAAAGCTCCTGTTTTCCGGAAGCGCTTACCACTTCGTCCAGAACCGAGTACCCAGAGGGCGTATCCTCTGAAAACACTTCCTCCACGGGCTGCTCTCTCCTGCCCCGTCTGCCCGTCCGCCATGCTTCTCTGGTCATGGTCTTGTAGAGCCATTTTCCGATATGCTCAGGATCCCGGATCCTCATACGTCCGGCCCAGCAGGCAGCAAAGGTCTCCTGAACGATATCTTCACTGTCCGCCCGATTTCCCGCTATGAGATAAGCCGCCCGCAAAAGTCCCGGGTAAAACTGTTTCATCAGCTCATCAAAGGCATCCCGGTCCCCCGATATCATCCTGCGCGCCAGACCTGCGGCCCACTGTTCCTCCATGGCTGTTCCTCCTTATTGCTCAGTCCTGCATCCAATATATCGCCGCGGCAATACAGAGCTGATTCATTGCTGTATTTTGGTGCACCTGTTATATAGAGGCATTTAAGGGGAGATTGGTTCATTTTATAATAAAAGATTTTTAATAAAAGATCTTATTGCTCTCTCACTGTCCCGACTGCCTCCCTCATCTTCCTCTCATCCTTTCTCCCCTCCGTCTCCACGGCGCTGCTGATGTCGATGCAGCAGGCGCCGGAGGAAACGGCGCGGGGAATGGTCTGGAGGGTGATTCCTCCGGCCAGGAAAAAGGGCCGGGTGTCTGGGGGGATAAGGCTCCAGTCAAATTGGCTGCCGCTTCCGCCATAGGTATCTTTAGTCCAGGTGTCATACAGAAGATAGTCGCAGGGAAGAGACTGTGCTGATTCTATATCACGGAAGGTGCGGACACGGACCGCCTTAATGACGGGAAGGCGTGTTTTGGATTTAAGCTCCCGGATGTAGGAAGCATCCTCATCCCCATGAAGCTGGATCAGATCAATCACCGGCCCGGCAGAAACGCCATGTGCCTCCGCCGCCAGGGACAAAATCAGATTTATGGGTGCATTTACAAAAACCCCCACGGCTCTGATCCGCGGATCCAGAGCCGCTTTCAGCCGCACTGCCTGAGACACGGTAATCCGACGGGAACTTTCGGCAAAAACAAAGCCAATGTAGTCCGGCAGAATACGGTTTGCAGCCCGGATATCTTCAGGACGGCTCAAGCCGCAGATCTTGATTTTACAGGAAGGCCGCAGACTGCGCGTTTTTTCTGTACCATCACAATAAAGCCCTGTCATTTCATCCTGCATCATCTGTTCCCTTTTCCTCCCCCGCAGCCATTCTTGACGCCGCTGCAAACTCTTCCATTTTTTGGAATGCCGCGCCGGATTCTATCAGTTCCCTGGCCGTCCTGATGCAGTCTCTGACCGTACAGTGATCTGTTCCCAGGTACAGACTTAGGGCTGAATTCAGCACTACCACATCTTTCTTCGGGCCGGTGAGCGTTCCTGAAAGTATATCCCTTGTGATCTGTGCATTCTCCTCTGGCGTGCCTCCCTTTAAATCCTCAGGAGCACAGGGGGACAATCCAAGCTCTTTTGGTGTAATATCATAGCTGGTCAGTTCTCCAAAACGGATCTCACATACATGGGTTGGACCAGTGAGCGTAGCTTCATCCAAGCCGTCGCCCCCGCATACTGCCATGCCGCGTGTTACTCCCAGATTTGCCAGCACCTGGGCCAGCGGCTGCACCAGCTTTCTGCTGTACACGCCCAAAAGCTGCATGGAAGCGTTTGCAGGGTTAGAAAGAGGGCCAAGAATATTAAAAATACTGCGGATGCCGATCTCCCTGCGGACAGGGGCTGCATATTTCATAGAGGAATGATAGGCCGGGGCAAAGAGAAAGCACATTCCGGTCTGCTCCAGTACTGCCTCTGCCTGCTCTGGGGTAAGATCCAGCCGCACCCCCAGACACTCCAGCACATCTGCCGCCCCGCTTTTGCTGGATACGCTGCGGTTTCCGTGTTTTGCCACCCGAATCCCTCCCGCAGCCGCCACAAAGGCGCTGGTAGTGGAGATATTAAAGGTGCCGGCCTCGTCGCCTCCGGTGCCTACGATGTCCATAACCGGAAACGGCGGCCTCAGACACAGCGCCTTATCCCGCATCACCTGAGCGCAGGCGGTGATCTCGTCGATGGTTTCTCCTTTTATTCGGAGAGCGGTGAGAAATGAGGATATCTGAGCCTGGGTGGCTTCTCCGCTCATTATCTCATCCATTACCTTTCTTGTCATTTTAAAATCCAGGTTCTTTCCCTCTACCAGGTGATGAATCGCGTTCTGAATCATATAAATACCCCTTTCTGTCCTGCTCTAGTTCCCAATTTCCAGGAAATTTTTCAGTATTTTCCTTCCATCCGGCGTCAATATGGATTCCGGGTGAAACTGCAGACCGTACACCGGATATGCTTTATGCTGCACTGCCATGATCTCGCCGGCCTCACAGTCCCTTGCTGTGACCTCCAGTTCCTTAGGAAGAGACCCTGGATCAGCAATCAGCGAGTGATATCTTGCCGCCATGATCTCATGAGTAAGCCCTCTAAACAAAGGACAGGTTCCATTTTCCCCGGTCTCCACCCGGATCCGACTCTGCTTGCCGTGCATCAGCCGCTTTGCATGGGTAATGGTTCCACCAAAGGCTTCGCAGATTCCCTGATGGCCCAGACACACACCCAGTATAGGGATTTCTTCCTTTAATTCCCGCACCGCGTCCTCCAGGATCCCCGCATCCCCGGGATATCCCGGTCCTGGAGACAGGATCAAATGATCGGGAGCCATGGTACGGATCTCTCCTATGGTGATCCTGTCGTTTCGCACCACACAGATATCCGGCCGGATGCTCCCGATCATCTGAACCAGGTTATAAGAAAAGCTGTCATAATTATCAATCAAAAGGATCATATATCATCCGCCTCCCCTGCGTACATGATGGCCTGCATCACTGCCCCGGCCTTATTTTCGGATTCCTCATATTCCCGCTCCGGCACGCTGTCCGCCACAATCCCGCCTCCGGCCTGAACAGTAACGGAGCCATTCTCCTTTACAGCCATGCGAATGGCGATACAGGTATCCATATTGCCGGTCAGATCCAGATATCCCAGTGCTCCGCCGTATATGCCTCTGGGAACCTGCTCCATCTCTTCAATAATCTGGCAGGCCCGAATCTTTGGTGCTCCCGATAAGGTTCCTGCCGGAAGCAGGGCCTCCACGGCGGAGCAGCCGTCGCAGCCCTCGCCAATCTTTCCCTCCACCTGGGAGCATATATGCATGATCCGGGAATATTTGTGGATCATCTGATACTGCGTAACCTCTACGGTACCGAATGAGGAGATTCTGCCAATGTCATTTCTCCCAAGATCCACCAGCATATTGTGCTCTGCCAGTTCCTTTTCATCCGCCAGCAGCTCCGCCTCCAGCGCCTCATCCTCTGACGGGGAATTGCCTCTGGGCCTGGAACCCGCTACCGGAAAAGTGATAAGACGTCCGTCCTTTAACCGCACCAGCGTTTCCGGCGACGCGCTGATGATCTCCGTCTCTCCCAGATTCATATACACCATATAGGGGGATGGATTTGTGGTCCGCAGCACCCGGTAGGCGTTTAAGAGACTGCCCTCAAAGGAGGCCGTAAACTGCCGTGATATCACGGCCTGGAAAATATCTCCGTCCCTGATATATTCCCTGGTTTTCTCTACCATGCGGCAGTATTCCTCTTTCGACACATTGCAGGAAAATGCGGATGCCCGGCCTGCGCTCTGAGGAGCAGGCGGCGTCTGATCCCGGATCAGGGCTATAGTTTCCTGGATCCTGCGGCAGGCATTTCCATATTCTTCCATTAAATACTCTGCAAACGGGAAAGACGGTTCGGCTGTCCTGCGCCCAGTCTTTATATTCACCACAATAGAGATTTTCTGTTTCAGATGATCATAGGCGATCACCTGATCAAACAGCATCAGCTCCATATCTGCTCCATTTCCTCTGGAAATTTTCAGCACCGGCTCCGCGTACCCGATCATGGCGTAGGAAAAATACCCTGCAAATCCCCCTGCAAAGGGCGGCTGCCCCTGAATCTTTGGCGCCTTAAAGCGGTTGAGAATCTGCCGCAGTTCCTCATAGGGCGCAGCCGTTGTCAGCGTTTTTGACGGATATTCCTCTGTGCGACTGTCAATAACCATCCGTCCTTCTTTTAAGGTCACCCGCAGAATGGGATTAAATCCTAAAAAGGAATACCTGCCCCATTTCTCCCCGCCTTCCACGCTCTCCAGAAGAAAATACTCCTTCGACCGCTCCGCCAGCCTCCTGAGGAGAGTAATGGGAGTCACCATATCTGCAAATACCTCTCTGCAGATGGGGATCCGGTCATAATCAGCTGCCAGTTTTAAAATTTCTTCACATGAGGGAATCATCATCTTCATACTCCTTTCCTGCCATCAAAAAAGGCCCTTGTCTCCACCCGCTGTTCTCTACAGCCGGCAGGGACAAAAGCCTCTATAAGCTTCTGCGGTACCACCCTGGTTGGCGAAAGATCCATTTCACCTGAAAATGAAAACAAAAAAGCACCAAGTTAAACTCTAACCTGATGCTGTGTTTCACAACTGCCGGATCCAAATCATACGCCCGCTCTGCAACGCACCATCATGCGTCCTCCCTGGTAACGGCGGGATCACCGTCAGTCCATACTCCCGGTTCTCCGGTTTCTGACTGCCCTCACAGGTCCATTCAGATCCTATCTTAACGCTTCCTTACACCAGCCGGAAGCTCTCTGCGCTTAAGGGTATGATCCTACTTACTCCTGCTCAACGGTTTCTGTCATTATTTTTGATGAGGTCATTATAATCAGTCTTTTTTGATCTGTCAACTGTTTTTACAAACATTTTTCCATTTTTTGCCGGAGCTGCCGGGTGGTAGCTTCGATATCCCTGGCGCCGAAAATACCGGACACGATCGCTGCACCGGCCACCTGGCTGCCCTGTAATTTTTCAATATTTTCCAGGCAAATGCCCCCGATGGCCACTACAGGGATGGAAACGGATCGGCAGATCTCTCCCAGCCGTTCCTTGGTCATTGGCAGGGCGTCTGACTTGGTGGAGGTGCCGAATACGGCCCCGCTTCCCAGATAATCCGCCCCCTGATCCTGGGCTTTCAGCGCCTGCTCCACGGTTTTTGCGGTAACGCCCAGAATCTTATCCGGCCCAAGGATTTCCCTGGCGCGTCCGGCTTCCATGTCGCTTTGTCCCACATGGACGCCGTCCGCCCCGCACAGAAGAGCCAGCTTTACATGATCATCAATGAGAAAGGGCACATTGTACCGTTCCGTCAGCCTTCTAAGCCTGCGGGCCTCTTCCAGATAGTCCTGCACGTTTTCATCCGTGAGTCCCTTTTCCCGCATCTGCACCATGGTAGCGCCGCCCTTTAATGCAGCCTCCACCTGGTCATAAAGGCTCATCTTCCCGGTCCAGGCCCGGTCCGTCACTGCATAAATCAAAAGCTGTCCTCTGTCAAATCTCATATCCAAACTCCCTTACATCCATCATTCATCAAAGATACTTACAATCTCTCCGTCCAAAATCCGGTTCATATTTTTCACTGCGCAGAAATTGCCGCACATGGAACAGGTATCCTCCTTCTCTGGTTTTGCCGCGGCCCGGTAGGTTCTGGCCTTTTCGGGATCAATGGAGAGTTCAAAGGTCTTTTCCCAGTCCAGTTTCTTTCTGGCCTCGCTCATCCGGCGGTCCCAGTCAGCCGCTCCCCGGATTCCCTTTGCGATATCTGCCGCATGGGCTGCGATCTTAGAGGCGATGATACCCTCTTTTACGTCATTGAGATCCGGAAGGCGCAGATGCTCCGCAGGAGTCACATAGCAGAGGAAGGACGCTCCGCAGGAGGCTGCGACAGCTCCGCCGATAGCTGCCGTGATATGGTCATAGCCGGGGGCAATATCCGTCACCAGAGGTCCCAGCACATAGAAAGGCGCGCCCTTGCAGATGGTCTGCTGAATCTTCATATTGGCCTCGATCTGGTTTAAAGGCATATGGCCCGGCCCCTCTACGATCACCTGCACATCCTTCTCCCAGGCCCGTCGGGTCAGCTCGCCTAAGGTTACAAGCTCTTCGATCTGTGAAATGTCCGTTGCATCATCGATGCAGCCCGGACGGCAGGCGTCTCCCAGGCTGATGGTCACGTCGTACTTGCGGCAGATGTCCAGAATCCTGTCATAGTGCTCATAAAATGGATTTTCCTTTCCTGTCATCTCCATCCAGGCAAAGATAATAGAGCCGCCTCTGGAAACAATGTTCATCAGGCGTTTATTTTCCTTAAAACGGTCTGCTGTCCTGCGGTTGATGCCCACATGGATCGTCATAAAATCTACGCCGTCCTGGGCGTGCATTTCCACAATCTTCAGCCACTCCTCCGTGGTAATGTCCTTTAACGCCTTGTGATAATATACCACTGCGTCATAAATAGGCACGGTTCCGATGATGGCGGGACATTCAGCCGTCAGCTTTCTTCTGAACTTCTGGGTATCGCCCCAGGAGCTTAAATCCATAATGGACTCTGCCCCCATCTTCACCGCGTTGTTTACCTTATCAAGCTCCATATCCAGATCCCTGCAGTCCCTGGAGGTGCCAAGGTTTACGTTGATCTTGGTCCGCAGCATGGAACCGATTCCATTTGGATCCAGACAGCAGTGGTTTTTATTGGCAGGGATCGCCACCCGTCCCTCGGCCACCAAAGCCATCAGCTCCTTTACATCAAACTGCTCCTTTTCGGCTACCTTTTTCATCTCTTTCGTGACGATGCCTTTTCTGGCGGCATCCATCTGTGTGGTATATTCCATCTCATCTTCCTCCTTGCAGGTGTTGTACAAATACATCAATATTCGTCTCCCAAAGAGGCTGCCGGACGGACGCAAAAAGGTCCGCCCCATAAGGAACGGACCGTGTATACATCATATGAACCTGCTGTCCATATCCAGTCGAAATATTTCCCTACGTTGGCATTACCCAAATCAGGTACGATCGGTCGAAGTTCGATTACTTCCTCTCAGCCTGCACTACAAGCTCCCTGTTGTTTCTCAGCATATCACTGCTTACTGGTATGTGTCAAGTTTTTTCTGGGAACCACCTTAAAAACGGCCGCCGCTTTATCCTCTGGAACGCGCCTCCTGGGATAAAATCAGAGTCTCAACAGCATATGCCACTCCGTCCTCATCGTTGGTGCGTGTCAGGCATTTGGCGGTCTTTTTTACCGACTCCATGGCATTTCCCATGGCAATGGTATATTTTAAGTCCATGGACAGCATGGAGGTATCGTTTTCACTGTCTCCAATGGCCATGATCTCATCCAACCGGATTCCCCGTGCAGAGGCATAGGCCGCTAACGCCTTTCCCTTCTGGGCATCCTTATGTGTCAGCTCCAGATTGGTATAAAAAGAAGAGGCGACAGCCAGATTCTCAATCTCCTTTAAGCGCTCCTTCAGGTCATTGAGCGTCTGCGAGGATGCATGAAGCACAGAGATCTTGAAAAATTCCAGCCCCAGGCTAAAAAGCTCCTCCTCCCTTACCAGATGAAACCTGTCTCTCACCGCCTCATAGGAATATGCAGCCATAGGAAGAAGAATATCTCTTTCATAGGCGTCCCGAAATTCCTCCTCTGTGGAAATGGAGAAGCTTCCCCGACTGGTCATAAAATCAAAGACGGCGCCAAATTCCTTTCCGGCCCGGAGGATCTGTTTTACCTGCTCTGTCTGAAAAACAGTCTTGTCTGCCAGCCTGCCGTTCCAGTCATAGATGCAGGATCCGTTCATGCAGATTACCGACGCCCGGATTCCTCTCTCTTTTAAAGGAAGCAGAGCATCCTCATAGCTTCTTCCGGTACATACTAAAAACTCAGTTCCCAGGGCCTGAAGGCACTGGACAGCGTAAGCGTTGCGCCTGGAAATGCGGCCCTCTGAATTTAACAGGGTTCCGTCCATATCTACTGCGATTAGTTTGATCATATTTCTAATTATTTAAAAGATTGTACTCCTCAATAGATTTGTTGATCTGTTCCGCCATCTTATTCACTGTATCCTCAGGGCTGGCGCCGTTATTGAGCATATTTTCGATTTCCGTCTGCACAATCTGTCTTGCCTCAGGGAATACGCTTAAAAGCGCGCCTGCAGACTCTGGAGAAGAGTCATGGAGCTGGTCAATGGCCGTACCGAACTGCGGATATTTCTCCAGGTTCTCCTTAAATACAGGTTCATCATGAGCGGCAGTGGTAACAGGGAAATAACCGGTCTGGGAATTCCAGTATGCCTGGCTTTCAGGAGATACCATGAACTTTATGAACTCCCATACTGCTGCCTCCTTGTCTGGATCCCCGTTATTTAACGCCCACAGGGAGGCTCCGCCGATGGAAACGCCGCCCTGATCATCCGGGCTTACCTTGGGGAAATATGCGGTTCCCACCTCGAATTTGCCGTTTACATCCTCTAAAATCTGCTTTAAGGACGCCGTAGAGCCAAGGGTCATTGCGGACTTTCCGGCGCTGAAATCAGCCAGGCCGGCATCTCCGCCCTTGCCTACATTGGGGGCATACCCTTTATCATAAAGCTCCTTCCATGCAGCCAGCGTTTTTGCGCCGGAACCGTTTTTATCAAATTCAACCGCTGTGGCAGCTCCAGTGCGCCCGTTTCCGTTATCCACATAGGCCGCCCCCTGTTTTCCTGTGAACTGCTCAAAAAACCATCCGTAGATGCTTAAGGAAATGGGCTCACCTGCCCCGCCCTTCTGCATCAAATCCTCCGCAATCTCCCCAATCTCAGGAAGGCTTTCAGGGACGTTTGTGATGCCCGCTTTCTCAAACATATCCTTGTTGTAGTAAAGAATTGGCGTAGAGGAGTTGAACGGCATGGAATACAGCTTATTATCTACAGTATAATAGGCCGCAATATTGGGCTCCAGCGAAGAAGCGTCCCAGCCGTCTGCGTCGATGAGCTCCTGCATGGGGATTACCCAGCCGGAATCAATCATAAAGCGTGTTCCAATATCATAAATCTGTACCAGATCTGCGCCCATATTTCCAATCTGGGCGCTCTTTAATTTATTGATTGCATCGTCATATTCTCCCTGATACTGGGCGTCTACCTTAATGCCCTTATCATTTTCCTCATTAAATTTATTCACCAGATAATCCATAGCCTCGCCGTTGACGCCTCCCATGGAATGCCAGAAGGTGATGGTCTGTCCTGCGGCATCTCCTGCCCCGGCTGATGCATCAGTTTTCCCTGCAGTCTCCTGGCCAGCTGCAGCGGTATCTGAGGCGGATGTTCCCGTCTGGGAAGCTTTTGCAGCCTCTGTCTGAGAAGATGGCCCGCCGCAGCCGCTTAAGGCAGCGGCCGCTGTTACCGCAGCAATTACAGGGATCAGTGTTCTTTTCTTCATCGTAATTTTCCTCCAGTGGAATCTTATTTTCAAACCATTATGTATTTCATCAGCCTTTGACCGCTCCGGAGAACATTCCCCGGATCAGCTGTTTTTGTCCGATAACGAAAATGGATATAGACGGTATAATGACCATAATCACTCCGGCGATCATAAGCGTAATCGACTGGGCATCTACACTGTTTAACATACTGATACCGATCTGCACAGTACGCATTTCATTAGAACCAGTTACTAACAGCGGCCACATATACATATTCCATGCGTTGATAAATGTGTACACCGCCATTGCGCCGATGGCGGATTTTGTCAGCGGAAGCAGGATACGGAAGATAAACCGCAGATTGCTGCAGCCGTCGATCTTTGCCGACTCATACAGTGAAATAGGAAAGGACTTATAAAACTGCCTGAACAGGAAAATACCCATAGCGGAGGTCAGATAAGGAACAATGAGCACCTGATAGGAGTCCAGCCATCCCCAGCTGCTGACCGTAAGATAATTGGAAATAATGGTAGCCTCTCCGGGAACCATCATAGTAGCCATGACCAGCATAAACAGCGCCTCTTTCCCCTTAAAATCCAGGAATGAGAAGGAAAATGCCGCTAAAGAACAGGAAATGATCTGCCCCAGGGTAATCAGTCCCGCCACCAGAAAAGAATTGAGCACAAACCGCATCAGCGGCACCTTTACAAGGGCCTGGGCAAAATTTTCCCCCGTTGGATTTGCCGGAAACAGGTTTAATTCCGTTGTAAACAGTTCGCTGGAGGGCATAAAGGCCACGCTGACGGCATAAAGGAGCGGCAGCAGGATAATAACAGCCATGACCACATTAAGCCCAATCAGGATTCCCGTGCGGATTCTGCGGACGCGCAGGGCCCTTCGGTTGGCCTCCTCATGAAGCCGTTGGATTTGCTCCCTGGTGATCCGGGCGTCTCGTTTGATTGCAAATGACTGATCCATTAGTAGCTGACCCCTTTCTTTTCGATCTTAAACATTACAAGCGTAAGCACCATGATAATGGCAAAGAGAATCACGGACTCCGCAGCCGCGCTTCCAAACCGGTAGTTAAAGAAGGCGTCTCTGTAAATGGAGTACACGATCAGGTTGGTGGAATTTCCCGGACCGCCCTCCGTCAGGATTTTTACCTGGCCGAAGGACTGAAAGGCCTGAATGATATTTACCACTACCGTGTAAAACATAATGGGGCTTAAGCCCGGAAGGGTCAGACGAAAAAACTGCTGTATCCCGCCTGCCCCGTCTACGGAGGCCCTCTCATAAATGGAATCGTCAATGCTGCTTAAGCCTGCGGAAAAATACAGGAAATTGATTCCGCTGTTTAACCAGGCAGTCAGCACCGCCACGCAGACCAGAGCGTACCTGGGATCGTTTATCCAGTTGATATTAAGTCCCAAAAGCTTATTCACAATCCCGATCGAGGGGTGGAGCATAATCTTAAAGATCATGGCTGCGGAACTGGAGGCGATGGCCATGGGCAGCGCATAGGCCGTGCTGAATGCCCGGATCCCCGGAAATGTCCGATTGCAGAGCACAGCCGCAAAAAGCCCCAGAGCCATGCTTCCCGCCACCACGATTACTACAAAGATCACCGTAACCTTTAAGCTGTCCCAGAATACGGGGGAGGTCAGAAGATCTGTATAGTTTCCAAAACCCACAAACAGCTTTGCCTCGCCCATCTTATTTGTCTTATAAAGACTCAGATAAATAGTCTTAAAAAACGGATAAAACAAGAAAACGGCAAAAACAATCATAGCGGGAAGGATATAGGCGTAAGGGCCTGTTTTCTTAAAAAAATCCCTGATTTTCATGTTTCAAATGCTCCCTTTTATATGTATAATATATTTTCCCCTGTGTCCGCATCAAAAAGCTTAATCCGGCTCATATCCGCAAACAGGCGGATGTGCTCGCCGGGACGGGCATTACAGTCCGGAGGAAGCTTGGCGGCCAGCTGACTCTTTTTATCTGCTGCCCCGCCTGTTTCATCCATATCCCCTGCAATATCCCCATGAAGGATAACCTCAGCCCCCAGAAGCTCTCTTACGTGGATCTCCATTTCCAGGGCCGCTCCATCCGGTCCCTCCTGATGGAGATCCTCCGGCCGGATTCCCAGGATTACCCGTTTTCCCGTACAGCCCCGATCCGCTGCCCGTCTGGCCGCCGCTGCGCCCAGGGGAAGTCTCCAGCTTTTTCCACAGACCCACGTGATTTCCTTCTCTTTTTTCACAGAAACCTCCAGAAAATTCATAGACGGCGAACCAATGAATCCGGCTACAAACTGGTTGATGGGATTCTCATACAGCTCTGCCGGCGCGGCTACCTGCTGGATTCTCCCATCCTTCATGACTACAATACGAGTTCCCAGGGTCATGGCCTCTACCTGATCGTGCGTCACATAGATAATAGTTGCCCCCAGTTCCCTGTGAAGCCTTGCAAGCTCCACCCGCATCTGACCCCTCAGCTTGGCGTCCAGATTGGACAACGGCTCATCCATCAGATATACCTTTGGCTGCCTTACAATCACGCTTCCAATGGCGACTCTCTGTCTCTGCCCGCCGGAGAGCGCCGCAGGCCTGCGGTCTAACAGATGGCTGATCTCCAGAGTCCCGGCAGCCTCCCGCACCCGGCGGTCAATCTCCTCCTTTGGAAGCTTTCTCACCCGAAGACTGAAGGCCATATTTTCATAAACGCTCATATGAGGATACAGGGCGTAATTCTGAAATACCATGGACAGTTCCCTGTTTTTCGGTTCTACCATGTTCATCAGGCAGTCATCGATCCACAGTTCTCCGGAGGAAATTTCCTCAAGACCTGCTATCATCCGCAGAGTAGTGGACTTGCCGCAGCCTGACGGACCTACAAAGATTATAAAGTCCTTATCCCGGATTTCAAGATTGAAGTCCTTTACTGCGCTATAGCCGTTTTTATACGTCTTACACACATTTACCAATGAGATATTCGCCATTTTTCTTCCCTTCAGTTTCTGATACTTTTCAATATTTTCTTAACGTCAATCCTCTACTATCATAAAAAACGAACGTAAAATCGAAAAGCAGGTTTTGGTAAAATGTTTGCTGTCCCCAGTCCATTGCTTCCTGACTGGGCGTTTGTGCTCCTGAATGCAAAAAAATACGGCAAAGGGAAACCGGATTCTTTTCCCTTTGCCGCGTTTCAGATACGTCCTCCGCAGACAGGACAGTAATTATAGTCCTCATCCGTTTCAAAGCCGCATCTCATGCACTTTTTATGACCCTTTCCCGAACCTTCCTTCCAGGTTCCTGCATACCGTCCTTCCTTTACCAGACGAAGATCCGCCTCTGTAATATCCGGATTTTCTCCTCTGAGAACGGCCTTTCCCACCTCCGGCTCCAGTTCATAAACCGCCTCGCAGCAGTCCATTTTCACATAGTAGCGCCGATTCCATTTAAAAAGAGGAATGAAGAAAAAGCTGAAATACGTATAAATCATTAGTACCTGGTACCGGCCGCGGCTGCCGCAGCTGCCGCAAAGCCGGATCAGGCCCTCTGATACTATCTTCTGTCCCTGGCTGATGCCTCCGATGAATATCATGGTTTTGTCCCTCCCCTTTCCTATGCCTGTATCTTTCCTTTATCATAGCGGGTTTGGGAACAGACGTCAACCGTCTGTAACAGAACCTTTTATACCATATATCCGCCCTTCATGGGGGATACAGCGTGCTCGGAGTAGATCTTTAAAACTCCCTTGGTATACTTTGGCGCCTTTGGTTTCCAGGCGGCCTTACGCTCCGCCAGAACCTTATCTACCTCTTCCCTGGACATCTCCTGACCATGGATTCCCACGATCTCCAGCACCCGCTCCGGGATATCAATACGAATCAGGTCTCCTTCCTCTACCAGGGCAATGGGGCCGCCTTCTGCTGCCTCCGGGGATACATGCCCGATAGCCGGTCCCTTGGAAGCGCCGGAGAAACGGCCGTCTGTAATCAGAGCGATGGTCTTTCCCAGCTCCGGATCCGAGGAAATCGCCTCCGTAGTATAGAACATCTCCGGCATACCCGATCCCTTCGGTCCCTCATAGCGGATGAATACGGCATCTCCCGGCTGGATCCTGTGGGAGAGAACCGCCGCAATGGCATCTTCCTCACAGTCAAAGGGCCTTGCCTTTAATACGGCTTTGAACATTTCCTTCGGTACTGCGGAGTGTTTTACAACAGAGCCTTCCGGCGCAAGGTTGCCCCGAAGGATTCCCACAGTTCCATCATCACCGATAGGCTCGTCAAAGGTGCGGATCACATCCGTGCGCTTTAAGCCCCATTTCTTTAGATATCCTTCGCACTTGTCATAAAAACCATTCTTTTTCAAATCCTCCAGATTCTCGCCCAGCGTCTTTCCTGTCACGGTCATCACATCCAGATGGAGCATGGATTTGATCTCCTCCATCACTGCCGGAACACCGCCCGCATAGTAAAAGAACTGCGCCGGCCACTTTCCTGCGGGACGGATATCCAGAAGATAATGCGCCCCCCGGTGCATCCGGTCAAAGGTATCCGCGTCAATCTCAATTCCCAGTTCATGAGCCATAGCCGGAATGTGGAGCAGGGAATTGGTGGAGCCAGAGATAGCTGCGTGTACCATAATAGCATTTTCAAATGCCTTCTCTGTCACAATATCGCTGGCCTTGATTCCCTTCTTAACTAACTCTGTGATCTGCTTTCCTGCCTTATATGCCATTTCCTTTAAATCCTCACAGGTCGCCGGCATCAGAGCGGAGCCGGGGAGCATAAGCCCAAGGGCCTCTGCCATGATCTGCATGGTGGAAGCAGTTCCCATAAATGAGCAGGCGCCGCAGGAAGGACAGGCGTGGTGCTTATAGTAGGTCAGCTTCTCGTCTGTAATCTCCCCTCTCTGGCACATGGCGGAGTACATACCAATCTGTTCCAGTGTCAGAAGATCCGGACCTGCATCCATGACGCCGCCGGTAATAACGATAGAAGGCATATCCAGCCTTGCAAGCCCCATCAGGCAGGCGGGCACAGACTTATCACAGCTGGCAATAAACACACCTCCGTCAAAGCCTGTGGAATTTCCATGGATCTCGATCATATTTGCAATCATATCCCGATGAGCAAGTGAGTAGTTGATTCCGTCATGCCCCTGGGCAATGCCGTCACAAATATCCGTAGTAAAATACCTGGCTCCTCTTGCGCCTGCATCCGAGATGCCCCGCATCGCCTCATCTACAAACTGATTCAGATGAGCGCTGCCGGGATGGCTGTCCCCAAAGGTACTCTCCACCAGGATCTGAGGCTTGTCCAGATCCTCCACGGTCCATCCCATCCCCATCTTTAACGGGTCATTCTCCGGCGCAAGCGCCCTTACTCTCTGACTGTTTAATTCCATGATTAATGATTCCTCCTTCTTAACCAAGTATGTACGTGCATCTGATGTTTGCCGGCCGCTTTGCCATGCTGTGCAGCCTGCATTCAAAATCATCAGATGTATTTTGTTTTTATCATAGCATTTGGCCCTCTTTTTTTCAAGTCATCAGATTACCATTCTACTTTATGCCGAAAAATTGTTTTTATTTTTATGCATCATACACAAAAAGTCCAGAATCTTTTACAGATTCCAGACTTTCATCGGATGGATCATGGTATTTCTTCTTACAAAATCATCTGACAGTTTCCCCGGATCTGTCTCCTGTCTCACCTCTGTTCTTTCTCTTCCTTCATCAGTTTCAGTATCATGTTCCGGTTATATGTCATGTGCATCATCATGGCGGTTTTCGCTCCGATGGGATCATGGGCGGCAATGGCGTCCACAATAGCCCTGTGAGTCATAATGGTTTCTTTTGTCAGCTTCTGATGCGTCACATTTACAAACATCAGCACTGCGGTATCGATAATCGGGATCAGCTGCTCTACAACCATATTTCCAGAGCACCGGGCCACGCTGGTATGAAAGGCAATATCGTCCCTGATATACAGATCGCCGGCCTTTATCTTCTCCTCTACCTGGTCGCAGTGATAGCGCAGCTGCCGAATGGACTCCTCCGTCGCGTTTAAAGCCGCCATTTCCGCAATGCCCGGTTCTAAGATCAGGCGCACATTCACCAGATCAAGAGCCAGGGCAATTTTATCCTCCACGCCGCTTAAGCCTAATGGATCAAGATCGGAAGGGGTTGTGCTGACCACGTAGGTTCCCGATCCCTGGCGCACTTCCAGTACGCCGCGGGAAGCCAGCAGTTTGACAGCCTCCCGAATGGTGCTGCGGCCTACGCCGAATTTCTCTCCCAGTTCAAATTCGTTGGGAAGCTTATCTCCCGGCCTCATGGACAGTTCCAGAATATAATGGTAAATCTGTTCCTGAACCTGCTCCGCCAAAAGCTTATTTTTAATATTGGAAAATCCTTCCATATACATCTCCTTGCTTAAAATGCGGCAGAATATTAGAACCCCATAAAAGCCGCATCACCGGCGGTACGCCTTTAACACTGCCTTTAAAAGCACTCCCGGCCTCTTCCAGTAGGCTGTCACCGGGATCACCTTCCGGCGCACATCCATCAGTCCGTATACTGCCATCCTGGCTGCCCGCACGGAATATTCCTCTGTAAATACCATGTCGTCCGGTATCTCCACAAACTGACTCACCATGGCAAAATTCGTAGATCCTGCGGGGATCACGCCGGGGCGGTCCGTGTATTTGCGAGGCTCAAACTGCGCGTCTACATAGGGCATATAGCAGGGGATCACCTGGATCACCGTATCCATCAGTCCGCAAATCTTCTCCTCTGTCAGATGAAGATGGTGCAGATACTCCGTCAGAAGCTCCCTGCCCGTACAGTCCTTCATGGGCTTTTTCACATAATCACCCACAGCCTGCGGATACAGGCCGTAAGCCCAGAAGATCGTCACATCCTCCGGCTGATTGGCAAAATGAGGCTGGGCCGCTACAACGCTGCTCATAAGCCACTTTGAATCCTTAAAGGTCATTAGCGCTCCGCTTCCGGGCACATTTCCCGTAAATTCCTCGATAGCCTTTAAAATGGCATCCCCCTTTGCAGTCACAGTAAAGCTCATCCAGGCGCTCTCATCCGGCTTTGAAAAAAAAGGTTCCGGTGCGCCCATTCCCATTTTCACTGACGCGATCCTGGACCATAGTTCACTGCTCATGGACTTTTTGGAAGGCTCAGGAGCCGGCATATCCAGGTTTCCAAGAGTGGCGCTGTCCGTCATACAGCCGTTTGTCATAATACAGAGATCCCCCTGCTTCAGAGCTGCCTTCTCAAAAGCAAAGGATTCCCTGTCCTCATCCTCCTCCTGAATCCGGCGCTTTAGGTACAGAGCTTTTACCGTTATGCCGGAACCGGATTCAAAATCCAGATCCGTCACCTCACAGTTTTCCATGAACTCCACGCCTTTTGACCGCAGATACACCTCCAGAGGCCGGATCACGCTGTCATATTGATTGAGGGGGGATCTGGTAACGCCGGCCAGCGTATCGATGCGGCAAAACTCAAAGAGCATACGTTTCATATAGCGGCGGAACTCGAAGAGGCTGCTCCATTTCTGAAAGGCAAAGGTTGTCTGCCACATATACCAGAAATTCGTCTCAAAAATATGAGGCGTTTCCTTAAACCAGTCCTGAATGGTCAGATCATCCAGTTTCTTCTCGTCGGTCAGAAGGAGGCGCAGGAGAGCCATACGGTCCCCATGGTTAAATCCCATGGATTTTACATTTAAGATATTCCCGTCCTTATCTACCAGACGTGCCTTTGCGCAGGTAGGATGCCCATGGTCAAACTCCAGGATCTCCTCGGTCACACTGCGTCCTGGCTTTTTAAGGGACGGAATCGTATCAAACAGCTCCCAGAAGTTCTCATAGGTCTCTTCATTCAGCATACGGCCGCCACGGCACACAAAGCCTTTCTGGGGAGTACCGATGCCGTCGTTGCTGCCTCCCAGAATATTCATACCCTCGTAAATGGTGATGTGGGATCCTGGAAAATGGCAGTCCCGGATCAGATAGGCCGCCGCCGCCATGGAACCCAGACCGCCGCCAATAAGATACGCCCTGCGGCTGCCGTAATCCCGATTGCGTACCAGCGCCGCGTCAATGGCCTCCTGTCTCTCCTCTTCCCTTCTGCGCTTTACCTTCTGAAGTTCTTTTATCGTGACCAGCACAGCGCCTCCTGCAGCTGCCGCCCCAAGAATACGGGCCGTCCGTTTGCTCATAGCCATATAGATCCCTTCCTTTCTTTCACCTGATCCCGGAGCCTCCCACCGGTTTGTACACCTTACTTTTCTGTCCGCTCTGTAAATGCGTTTGCCAAAGCCGCAAACTGCTCTAACGTCAGAGCCTCTCCGCGCACCGCTGCGGGCAGTCCCAGGCTTTCAATCACTGCTGCGATCTCCTCCTTGGAAAATGACAGCTCCGGCGAATTGTTCAGTCCGTTCTGCAGCGTTTTTCGCCGCTGATTAAAGGAAGCCCGGATCAGGCGAAACATCAGTTTTGCGTCCTTTACCTGAACCGGCGGCTCCTGATAACGGGTGAGGCGGATCACCGCAGAACCGACATTCGGCCTTGGAATAAAGCAGTTAGGCGGCACATTTGCCACAATATAAGGGCTGGCGTAATACTGCACCGCCAGAGACAGGGCTCCGTAATCCTTGGAGCCAGGCCCCACCTGCATCCGGTCTGCCACTTCCTTCTGAACCATAACCGTAATGTTTTCAATGGGAACATTGCTTTCAAAAAGCCCCATAATGATAGGAGTAGTAATGTAATAGGGCAGATTTGCCACTACCTTAATGGGCCTCCCGTTGTTATACTCCTCCACCAGGCTATTCATATCCACCTTCAGGATATCCTCATTTATCACCGTCACATTGGAATAATCCTTTAAGGTTTCTGCCAGAATCGGCAGCAGATTGGTATCGATTTCCACCGCCACTACCCGGCCCGCGTGCTCCGCCAGATACTGTGTCATAGTGCCTATGCCTGGACCAATCTCCAGAACACAGTCCTCCTTTGTGATACCGGCTGCATTCACAATTTTATCCAGGACATGGCTGTCAATGAGGAAGTTCTGACCGAACCGCTTCTGGAAAGCGAACTGGTATTTCTGGATGGTTTCTATGGTCTTTTTGGGATCAACTAATTTATTATCCATGTATGTTTTACCTGCTTTTCTGTATGATGCGCGCACGCCCGGAATCCGGGGCGCAAAACGTTCTTTGCCAGTCTCGCAGATGCCTTTGGGACTGTCTGAACATCCTGTCTAAAGGTTCTGTAAACGGTACAGTTTCACGGCATTTTCCCAGGTGATCCGCTCAACGCTCTCCCGGTCTGTACCTTTGATCTCTGCCAGACGCTGTGCCACGATTCCCAGATTCAATGAGGAATTGCGCTTTCCCCTGTAAGGTGCCGGCGCAAGATAGGGACAGTCCGTCTCCAGCACAATGGAGCTTAAAGGGGCGTACTCTGCCACCTCAACCAGCTTTCTGCCGTTTTTAAAGGTCAGGACGCCTCCGATCCCCAGATAAAAGCCCATATTCAGATACTCTCTGGCCATCTCCTTTGTGTAGGAAAAACAGTGGATCACTCCTCCGATCTCGCCCGCCCCCTCTGCTTTCATGATATCCAGAGTATCCCTGGCCGCATCCCGGCTGTGGATAATCACTGGAAGCCTGCTCCGGCGCGCAAGGTCTAGCTGCCGAACAAACCATTTCTTCTGTATCTCATGATCCGGCTCCTCCCAGTAATAGTCCAGGCCGATCTCTCCCACTGCCCGGATCTTCTTACAGCCGCACCAGTGTTCCAGCCGTTCCATGCCGTTTTCATCCAGTTCAGCCGTCTCGCTGGGATGAACGCCTATGGCTCCATAGATAAAATCGTAGTTTTCTGCCAATGCCAGTGTGGTTTCACAGCTTTTCAGGCTGGCAGCCACATTCGTCACCGCCCTTATGCCCTGGTTCTGCAGACTGCCCAGAAGCTCCTCTCTGTCGCCGTCAAAAGCCTCGTCGTCATAATGGGCGTGTGTGTCAAAAATCATGTCTCCCTATCTCCTTCCCGCCCGTCTCAGGCTGTTTCTGTACCTGCCTTCTTCACCGGCCCAATGCCAATATCTGAACACAGGAACATCCCGGCAATATCAAAACTGCCGCATTATGCAAACGCCCTCCTGACGGTTCACATCCTGCGGCAGCGCAGACCAGAGGCATCCGTTTTACCAAAAACCTCCGGCCTCATATTTTATATTAACAAATCTCAGCTCCCGCCGGCATCTTCTTCTCAGGTGTCATAAGAGCCAGATTGCCCTCTGCATCCTCAGCGCAGAGAATCATTCCCTCAGAAAGCAGGCCTGCAAGCTTGGCGGGCTTTAAGTTGGTCACTACCATAACCTTCTTTCCCACCATTTCTTCCGGTGAGTAATGAGCCTTGATGCCGCTGATGATCTGACGGGTTCTGGTTCCGATCTTTACCTGAGAGCAGAGCAGTTTCTTGGACTTGGGAACAGCCTCGCACTTGATAATCTCGCCTACCTGGAACTGCAGCTTTGCAAAATCATCATAGGTAATTTCTGCCTTCGGCTCCAGATCGATCCCGTCCTCTCCTTCTTCATTCTCATCGGAAGCTTTATCCTCTTTGGCTGCCTCTGCGGCCTGAAGGGCCTCCGCCTTTTCAAGCACCTCTTTTACATCCATACGGGCAAAGAGAATCTCCGGCTTGTCCGTCACCTGATGGCCGGATGGATACAGGCCAAAGGTATTAAGCTGATCCAGGCTGCGTTTCTCTGTTTTTAACTGCTCCAGGATCCTTGCAGAAGTCTCAGGCATAAAGGACTCCAGTAAGGATGCGCCAATAGCAATAGCCTCCGTCAGGTTGTAAAGAACGGTGGACAGGCGACCCTTCTGCGCCTCATCCTTTGCCAGCACCCAGGGAGCGGTCTCGTCAATATATTTGTTGCTTCTTCTGAAAATGTTGAAAATCTCGGTAATGGCATCCGCCACGCGAAGCTGCTCCATCTTGGCGTCTGCCTTCTTGACAGCCTCTAACACAACCGCCTTTAAATCCTCATCCTCCGGCCCGCAGACGCCCTTGTCAGCCACAATGCCTCCAAAATACTTATTCGTCATGGAAATGGTACGGTTTACCAGATTTCCAAGGATATTTGCCAGATCAGAGTTCATGCGCTCCACCATCAGCTCCCAGGAAATCACGCCGTCATTTTCAAACGGCATCTCATGAAGAACAAAGTAGCGCACCGCGTCTACGCCGAAGAAATCCACCAGAGTATCTGCGTAAAGCACATTTCCCTTGGACTTGCTCATCTTGCCGTCGCCCTGAAGGAGCCATGGATGGCCGAATACCTGCTTTGGCAGCGGCAGATCCAGTGCCATCAGGAAAATAGGCCAGTAGATTGTATGGAAACGGATAATGTCCTTACCGATCAGGTGGAGATCCCCAGGCCAGTATTTCTTAAACTGGTCTGTGCTGTTTCCGTCACAGTCATAGCCGATACCGGTGATATAGTTGGTAAGAGCATCCAGCCATACATAGGTAACGTGCTTTGGATCAAAGGTTACCGGGATACCCCATGAGAATGTCGTTCTGGATACGCACAGATCCTGTAAGCCCGGAAGCAGGAAGTTGTTCATCATCTCGTTTTTACGGGCTACCGGCTGGATAAACTCAGGGTGCTCATTGATATACTCGATCAGCCTTGGAGCGTATTTGCTCATGCGGAAGAAGTAAGCCTCCTCCTTTGCAGGCTGTACCTCGCGGCCGCAGTCGGGGCATTTTCCATCCACTAACTGAGACGGGGTCCAGAAGGACTCGCAGGGAGTGCAGTAAAGCCCCTCGTAAGCGCCCTTGTAAATATCGCCCTGATCATAGAGCTTCTTAAAGATCTTCTGCACCTGAGCCTCATGCTCCCTGTCCGTGGTGCGGATAAATTTGTCATAAGAGGTGTTCATCAGATCCCAGATCCGGCGGATCTCCCCTGCGGAGCGGTCTACAAACTCCTGAGGCGTCACGCCTGCCGCTTCAGCCTTCTCCTCGATCTTCTGACCGTGCTCATCCGTACCGGTCTGGAAGAATACATCATATCCCCTGGCTCTTTTATATCTTGCGATGCTGTCAGCCAGCACGATCTCATAGGTATTGCCGATATGAGGCTTACCGGAGGCATATGCAATGGCCGTTGTAATATAATATGGTTTTTTACAGTCCTGACACATTTTTTATTTTCCTCTTTTATTCTGGATTCGGGCCATAAAAAGCGCAGACACGCCTGCCCGTTTTAATGGTTTAAGTATAAGCGTTTCCCACATTTTCGTCAAGACAGGGCCTCTCATAAGTTGTTTTTTCTCCTCATATAATATATAATACCCAGGTAACAATTCAGGAAGACCGCCTGTCCTGAATATCCACACCCAAAGAATACTCTTATCCCTGATTTGGAGGAATATTATGTTTGTAAGACCATCCGGACAATGCAGAAAGCATTTTCAGCTGCAGGCCCTGTTAGCCCTGCTTTTATCCATCTGCCTGATTACAGGCTGCGCAGCTCCCGCTGTGCCCTCTCCTTTTGCAGACCCATCTGCGGCCAGAACCGCCTCTGCCTCCTATGAGCAGTATGATGAGGACTCTTTGAAGGTTCAAAGCGACTTTGACACCCTGACGGAAGAACTTTTCCGCACGGAGGCAGCCCAGTCCGCCATCACCCTTCACTATACCCTGGCAGATCCGGCGGCCTATGGCATCACTGAATACCCCAAAGACCTTGGAACCGTTTCTTTAGAGGATACGAAAAAAGATCTTGAGGATGTCAGAAACCTGAATGACCGCTTAAAAGCCATGGACAGCCGCAGGCTGCGGGAAGATCAGCTTCTTACCTACACCATTCTCTCATCCTATCTCAATACAGGCCTTTCCCTGGAAGGTCTGGAACTTTATGACCAGCCGCTCTCCACCACTCTGGGTATTCAGTCCCAGCTTCCCATCCTTTTATCCGAATACACCTTTTACAGCCGGCAGGATATTGAGGACTACCTTTCTCTGCTGTCCTCCATTGACGCCTATTATGACAGCATCATAGCCTTTGAGGAACAGAAAACCGAGGCGGGCCTGGGCCTCTGTGATACAGTCATCGACCGCGTTATCACCTCCTGCAACGCCTATCTCATTGACGCAGACCACAGCTTTATGACCGAGACCTTTACCTCCCGGCTCAATGCAGTAGATGGGCTGACTGACCAGGAAAAAGAGGATTACACTGCCCGGAACAAGGCGGCGATCAACGAACATTTCGTACCGGCCTATGAGCATCTCATTGAGGGGCTTAAGGGGCTTAAGGGCCGGGGAACCAATGACAAGGGCTTAAGCTATTTTCCAAAGGGAAAGGAATATTACCAGTATCTGGTAAATTCAGGAACGGGCACCTCCTATAAGGATATCCCCGCTCTGAAAAAAGCAGTTATGGACCAGATGTCGGATGATCTGTCTGCGGTAGATGAACTCCTATCTGAGGATCCGGGGCTGGCAGAAAAGCTTCAGTCCTACACCTTCTCCCCAGAGCAGCCGGAGGCTATTCTGGAGTCATTAAAGGATCAGTGCAGACAGGATTTTCCGCCCATTGACGGATATTCCTACACCATAAAGTCTGTTCCAAAAGCCCTGGAAGGCATCTTAAGTCCGGCCTTTTACCTTACCGTACCTTTGGACCGTCCTCAGGACAATTCCATTTACATCAACAACGGTTCCACCGGAAGTTCCAGCCTCTACACCACTATTGCGCACGAAGGCTATCCGGGCCATATGTACCAGACCCAGTATTTCAACCGCAGCAATACCTGTAACCTGCGCAGTATCCTGGATTTTAAGGGCTACACCGAAGGATGGGCCACCTATGCGGAATACTATGCCTATACCCTGGATAACGGCCTGGAGGACGGCGTAGGGGAACTGCTGCAGCACAACGCCGCCTTTACTCTGGCCCTTTATGCCCTCCTTGACATCAGCATCCACTACGACGGCTGGGATATGGCGCAGGTGGAGAATTACTTAAAGCTCTACTTTAATATCAGCGACCTGGAAGTGGTTTCCTCCATATATTATGAAATAATGGAAAACCCGGGCAATTACCTCAGTTACTATGTGGGGTATCTGGAAATCCTGAATATGGAGCGGGAAGCAAAGCAGGCCCAGGGGGCAAACTATTCACAGCTGGAATTTAACCGGTTCATCCTGGATATGGGGCCTGCGCCTTTCGGGGTAATCCGCACATATTTTCAGAAGTGGCTTGCAGGGGAATAAGCTCACACAAAGCCCTGCGTGAAAATAATGCCATCCGCAGACAGGAAAGCTTCTGCTCTCCTCATCTGCGGATGGCATTTTATCTGTCCGTTATTCGTCGCACTGATACCAGAGTTCTGCCTGTCCCAGACGCGCTACATCTCCTTTTCTGAATCCAACTTCCTCGTACTTTCCTGTAATGCTTCCGTTAAGAATCCCCCCGGTCAGTTCCAGATAATCCCTGACAATGGATTTATCGATCAATATTCCGTCATGACCGATGGCAAGCTGGTCAAACTGCTCCTGATAATCCCATATCTTTTTCAGGCTCTCATGGTATATACGGATCAGTCTCTTATCATTGTCCGGCTGCCGCATGAGTATAATACTGTGATTGACTGTATCTCCGCTGAACAGGATCCGGCTCCGGCTGTCCAGATAACATACGCTGCCGTCTGAATGGCCTGGTGTGTGCAGCACCGTCAATTTCCGTTCTCCCAGTTCAAATACGTCCCCATCTTTTACCGGTATGTACTGTTTGGGATATACCGGCTCCTCCTTTGGCACCAGCGCCGAAACCGCCTCAATATGTCCCTCTCCCGGAAACCGCACCGGCACCCTTGTCTCTATATAAAGACGGCGCATTTCATTAGTTGCAGGCATTTCACGAAACATCTCCTCATCCTGCAGCTCCATATAGACCGGACTGTCCGGCAGGGTATAGATGCCTCCGCTGTGGTCTGCGTGTCCATGTGTCAAAAGAATCTCAACCGGCTTGTCTGTCAGCTCCCGTACCACGGCTCCGATATTTCCAATTCCGCAGCCTGTATCGATTAACGCCGCCTTCTCTCTTCCTGCAGCCAAAAATGCATTTACCAGACGAAACTCTCCAATGCACCATGTATTCCCGGCAATCTTTGTCACCTCATGCTTTAACTCATTCTTTTCCATTTAAAATTCTCTCCTCTGTTTCCTCGCTCTTTCTGCGCAGCTCCTCGCTGATCTGCTTCATGCGCTCATCACTGATGTTGTAAATGAACTTAAAGCAAATGAATGTCAGGATAATACCGATCATGGGCCATGCGCCGCCTAACATCTTGATCCGCTCAGGAACGCCCGCAAGCTGCCCCATGGATCCCAGTGACGCATCGTAGCCGACTGCCTCCAGCAGAAGGGCAATTACAGATGTACTGGCACTGGCGGCAAAAAATACAATAAACGTAATCGTCGCATATACGGTTCCGTCATTTCTCTGCCCGGTCAGATAAGCCTGATAATCCACAGCATCTGCAATCAGAGACCAGAGCAGAAGATTCATACAGGTGGTAAATGCAGATGCAAGAGTCTGACAGATGATCCATTCCGTAGGTCCGATCGGCAGGATCATGGTAAACGCATACAGCACTGCCGCTCCTAAAAGAGGCCACGTAACGAGATTTTTCTTACCGAACCGTTTTACAAGAGGCTTTAAAAGAACCATTCCCAAAAGCATGGGTATCAGGGTCGTAAGGGATGCCATTGCCAGGCGGGACGTATCCTGAAAATATGTCATAAATACATACTGATTTAAGGTTGATACAGGCTGTACAAACAGCTTTGCAATCACATAGGATGATACAACTGCAATCATGACACGGTTATGCAAAAAAGACTTTGCTACCTGCAGATAATGGATTTTTTCTCCCTGCTCACTGGTCTGTACATCTTCTACCAGCACCCGCTCATGAATCAGCGTATGAGCCAGAACAAGACAGACGGTACAGAACACACCTAAAACAACAGACAGCAGGATGAAACGGCTTGCCACCGGATCATTATTCTGATCAAATAACAGCAGCGGAGCGATTGTAGTCGTTCCCATACTTGCCACAAAGCTGCCGATGCTTCGGAAATTTGACAGTTCTGTACGCTCAATCTGGTTTGTTGTGATAATATTTGACATTGCTCCATATGGAACATTGATAAAGGTTCCTACAATTCCCCAAATAAAATATACGATTAAAACCCAGGCGACCTTTGCCATATAGGGCATTGCATGAACATTAAAAAATAATATCAGCGTAAATATTGCATAGGGAATGGAAAACCACAAAAGGTATGGTTTCATTTTTCCATTCTTTGTCGGCAAACGCCGGTCTACCGTTCTTCCAATAAAGGTATCATTCAACGCGTCTAATGCCTTACAGATAAAAACAATCGCTGCAAAGTGCACCGCATCCATTTCCAGTATGTTAACACAGAACAGCATCAGATAGCTGTTCACAATTACCTGAAGGGTGTTAAACCCCAGATCGCCGCACATATAGCCAATTTTATCCTTCAGACCAAATGCAGGCGCATTTTTTACATTTTTAATATATTGTGTATTCAAAGTCTTTGCTGCCGCCATAATTCTCTTTCCTTCTCCTGTAATAAACATAACTATTGGACTGAATAATAATGCGCGGAATAATACTTTGCCTTACAGGCATTTTCTCATTCTTCACAATGTTATTAAACAGTAAATTCAGAGCCTTATATCCCACACTGAACGGCTTTTTATCAATCACAGCATCAAGAGTATCTGTCTGTAATGCCTGGTAGCTTTCCTCAAACAGTTCACTCCCGATTACAGCGCCTATCCCCTGCCTGCAGGACAGATCTGTTCTGAGGAATGCGGCTGTATGACGGGCGCAGGTAAAATATATCCCCTCAAAAGCATTTTTTCCAGTCAATTCCCGTTGGATCCTCTCCGACTGCTCCTCATTGAGTTTAAGTGCGACTACTTCACAGCTCAGATCTGAACGGCGACGTTTAAGTTCTTCTGAAAAAGCGGCGGCATTCCTGTCCTCAAAGGGAAGCTCCTGTCCAAAGACCTTTATATTGCCTCCCTGACAGACCATCTTTGCCATCATTTCCGCAGCCATTTTTCCAGCCAGGGCCTCATCGGGTCCTACCAGGCAGGAATATGGCGTTTCACTTGCGCACTTTTCCAGCACAATAACAGGAATACGCTTTCCAAGAATCCGGTTTAACAGCGCCGTATAACGCCTGTCCTCTCCCAGATCCTCCTTATAAATCACCATCCCGTCATAATGAAATGGTTTTTCCTGATAAATATTGTTCAGAAAATTTAGAAATGCTGTACTTCCCATATCATACGCCGGATAATAATATTCCTGGAAAATGATATTATAGTGCTCGATTTCCTCTCTTTCCTGAAAATATCCGTTCAAAATCTCCTGTACATAAAAATGACTGTCTGCGTCGCCCTTTGGAAAGATCAATGCAATATGGACTGGTTTCTTTCGGAGGGAAGAGGCCACATAATTTGCCTCATACCCCTGCTGTTTTGCGATCTCCATAATGCGCCTTCTAAGCTCTTCTCCGCAGCCCTCTTTTCCATTCATCACTCTGTGCACCGTTGTAATAGATACCCCGGCTGTTTCTGCAATCTGCTTCAGTGTAGTTGTTGATTTGCTCATAATTTCCTCAGTTCTTCTGCCGGCCAGCGAAAACTGTTGCGTAAACGTTTACGTAAATGTTTACGTTATCGTTTACTTTTGGGTTACAATTTCTATGTTACCTATTTAGAACATGAATGTAAATGGTTGTTTGCACAATAAGTACGACTATTTTTTATACAACATTCACAATTTTTCTGTAATTTCCACCCAAAACAACAGTCCTTTAAACAACATATCACCCCCTCCATCATTACTTCGCTGCCGCAGCCTGTCTAAATATCCTTGTTTTTTTTATTTTATATGTGCAGCCCGTTCATCCGCCGTCATTTTTCAGGAAAATTTTTCGTAAAAATTTACGTTCCGCTGTTTTTCATTTTTCTCACCCAATATTGCTAATATCCTCTGACGCTCATAAAACAAAACAGCCGCCGACTTTCCCAAAACTTTGGTCGTCGGCAGCCTGTTTTCATATTTTATATGCTTTGAAACCCGTATATATTTTACACCAGAGTGGAAATAATACGGTTCCCCTCCTCTGCGCAGTCACTGGCTTTCTCAAACTGGATTATCCCATGATATTCTTCCCCGTAAATAGGCCCTTCCAGTGTGCTTGAACCGTAATTATGCGCATCAAGAGGTAGCTTTCCCGCATTGATGATCGCATTATTGCGCACAATCACATTGCGGCAGGAGGACAGATACATAGCCAATCTGGGGCAGTCGATAAAGGAATTATTCTCGATGAGAATATTCTCAAAGACGGGCGTTCCGGTTCTTCCATCGGGAAGATACACGCCCATATAAAGCTCCGCCATCTGCCATGCATTTAAGTCACAGTGGCGAATGATATTTCCCCGGAGGATCAGATTTTTCACGCCATGCCCCTCACTCCAGCGTGACTCGCAGCCTGTCTCGATCTGAATGGCCGCGCCCTGAATGTTCTCAAAAATATTATTTTCCACCAGTCCGTTAGAGCCCTGAAGCAGCACGCCTCTGGCTCTGTTGTTCACAAAACGGCAGTTGCGTATAATGTAATTGTGCGTCTGAAAACGCTTATTCCAGAGAACCGTATCAGGAGACAGTTTCTCTGGCAGCGGATCCTCAAATGTCAAAACGCAGCTTCGCTCCTCAGGACGATAGGAAACCTCCTGCACCACTGAGGAAAAACCGGTGGGTGACAGATCGGGATTGCGCAGTTCCACCGGATAGCCGGCTTCAAACAGAACCGCTTCTTTGGTCACGCGCAGCGCTAACAGCGTATGAGGCCCCATGGGTACAATTCCCATGGATGAGTTATCGTGAATATTGATGCAGTCATCTCCCGCATATCCGAACTCACAGTCCTCAATAATGAAATTTCCCTGAGAATTGCAGACGTGCAGACAATCTGTTACTGTAGAAATACTGCGTATGGTTCCCGGGCGCACGGTCACCCGGCAGCTTTTAAAATGCAGTCCATGGATATCTCCGTTTCCCACAAACCCATTGCCCGGAGAACCGTAAATCGTCACATGATCCAGCGTGACATCTCTGGAATCCTCAATCGGAACGGTTAAAATACTGTACTCATAATGGCGGAAACGGAAACAGTCCCCACGTTTAAAATGCGCTTTAGTAAAATTGGCATCCACGGTATAAAACCGCAGCACATTCTCCCCTGCCTTTTCCTGTTTCGGCAGAAAAACATTCGACAGCTCCCGAACCAGCTGCTGCATCTTTTCATCGGAAACCTCATCCCCGCTTTTTTTCACATGGTCATTGCGGTACGGACGAAACTCAATTCCCCCCGGACATCCCGGCGTATAGCGGGCCGCATCAAAAGGCCCCACAATGGAAAACTTCATGTCTGCAGAAACACTCTCGTATTCAGGAAAACTGCATTCCAGATAACTGCCGTCCTCTGCTACCTTTGTAACAACACCCACGCTTGCTAAAGGGGCCTTTTCCCAGTTCCAGTCCAGGATCAGATTCTCTACCAGGACCCGGCGGCTTCGCCGAATGGAGATATAAGAGTACAGCGATTCAAAAATAAACTCGCTGCCGTTTCCATCCAGTGTAAAATCCTCCATGTCATCCAGGGAAATATGGGCGTCCCCTTCGCAGGACTTAAAATAGTAAACTCCTTTGGGCACAGTCAGCCTTGCCGCTCCCACCTTCCTGCAGTATGCCAGCGCCTCGCCAAAGGCTTTGGCATTATCCCATTCTTCTCCTGGGCGCACGCCAAAATCTGCCGCATTTACCGTACATTCTTCACAGGGAAGATGAATGGCAATCCTGTTTAATTCTTCGGTCAGTTGGTTAAATTCCTTTAAATCGTTCATCTCGTTTCATTATCCTTTCACACCAGAGGCAACAATACTCTGTTTTAACTGCTTGGAGAACAGGATGGACAGAATAATAACCGGCAGCACAGTCACAACGGAAAGGCCCATCAGTGCATTCTGCTTTGTTCCCGCATTGTTTGAAATATTATAAAGCGCGACATTTAATGTCCACAGCGACTGATCCTCCGTTACCAGCCATGCCCAGAAAAAGTCGTTCCAGTTTCCAATAAAGGTCTGAAGCGCGATCAGGGAAATGATCGGCTTTGACAGCGGCATACATATTTTGCTGTACAGATAAAGACTGCCTGCGCCATCTAAAGACGCCGCCTCAAAATAGCTGCCTGGAATCTGGTCAAAAAATCCCTTGTACAGATAGACATAAAAACCATAGGGATAGAGGAACGGCAGCAGCAGAGCCGCATAGTTATTGTAAGCTCCCATCTCACGGTACATGATTAACTGCGGCAGCATGATACTCGCAAACGGTATCATCATGCCTCCCAGGAAGAACAGCAGCACCAGCTTTGCCGCCCGCTCAGAAAGCTGCCTGCTGATAACAAATGCACAGATGGAACAGAGAATTACCTGTGCCGCCATTGCAAATCCAATGACGATCACGCTGTTTATCACAAACGTCATAAAGCCCATGTGCGCAATACGCTCATTGTTCGGATAAATATAGCCCGGCATTTCCAGATAATATTTAAAGCTTTCCAGGTTCAGAAGATTCTTTACCTGATCTCCCACACTTACCAGGGTTCCGCTGGTGGAATATTTTTCTGACAAAAGAGAGGACACCGGCTCTAAAAAGTGGTCAGAAAGCCCCTGTTCCGGCAGTTTTAACCCGCCTGAAGCGTCAAATTCATAGCCGATAGACTCATTTGCCCGCAGATAACGGTCTCCGTGCAAAAGCACTTCTTTCTTAATGGCCGTGCTCTTGTATACACCGTAATCCCGCTCCATCTGAAGCTTCATCTGATGAGCACGGGAATGGAAAACCGTCTTTCCGTCTTTCATTCCATAAACCTGAATTTCCATAATGGACTGATCGGACAGCTTATAGTTTACTCCAAACATTGCCAGCACATTGTCCTTCATCATGGCATCCTTCATCTGCTCTTCGCTGTCAAATTCCATGCCCGTATAATCCAGCACCAGGGAGACGCTGTTGGCCGCATCCGGCAAAAGCTTCGGAGGCACCTCATAAATTTTTGCGTTGTCCTTCATGGAACTGGATATGGCAAAGATCAGCGGGTAAAGCATCAGGGCTGCAAACAGAAGCGAGATAACTGCCGCCACAATTTTAAGAAATGACTCCGATCTTCTCCATCGGTTTTTATTCTTTTTACCTGTCTGTTGCATATGTATTTCTCCCTCCTGCTATGCCTTTTCTGACTTTTCAAAATGCATCTGCATCACCGTAAGCAGCGTAATCACTAACAGCAGGACAACGGAAGCCGCAGACCCTACTCCATAATTCAGATCCTGATTAAAAGTCTTGTAAATAAAAATGCCCTGGGTGGTGGAAGCTCCGCTGGGGCCGCCTGACGCATACATATAGGGTGCATCCAGAAGCTGCATGGTTGTAATCACACACATGATGAGCTGGATAAACACCATGAATGAAATATTCGGCATGATAATATGGATAATCCGCTTAAAGCCTGTACATCCGTCCAGCGCTGCCGATTCCATAATATCCGTCGATACTCCCTGTATAGCCGAGAGATACAAAAGCACCGTCAGGCCGCCGCCCAGCACACCAGGGAAAATAATACAGAACTTTACCAGATTCGGATCGCTCAGCCACGCCTGGGTCTGTCCTCCAAAGAACTTAACGATCTGATTTGCCACACCGTAATCTGGATGCCAGATCCATTTCCATATGATAACATTGACGGATGTGGGAATCAGCGCCGGCAGAATATACAGGGTTGTCAGACACTTTTTCAGTCTCGTCAGTTCATTCAGCAAAAGCGCCTGGATCAGCGGGATGAAGAAACACATACACAGCTGCAGCAGCAGGAAAATAAATGTGTTTTTCCAGGAGTCCCAATAAAACTGTGTCTGAAACATACTGATGTAATTCTGAAATCCTATAAACCGTCCCGGAGGATTGATCGGATCGTATTTAAATAAAGAAATAAAAAAAGCATTTAAAATAGGGTAATATTTAAGCCAGACCGTACACGCCATGGGAATAAACAGAATACACCATGGCGTCACCTTTTTCCGAAACAGGTATCCGCCGGGTTTTCCGATACTCCTCTCTTTTTTCGTCATCTGCATTCTTACACCTCCGCACTCGTTTTCTTAAGTATAGAAAATTTCCTTTCCTGGGAAAATGTTTCTATTTTACTTTTATGTCACTTTTTTTAACCATTTCCCGGCACTGAGAAAACATCTTAAAATATGTGACCTTTTTTTTATTTTCCGTTAATTTTAGTTTATTTTCATCCGTTCCCAAATCTGTTATGATAGCTTTATCAAAAGGGTTCATGTCAGATGCATGAACAAACGGAGAAGGAGGATCTTACGATGAAAAAAAGAGTTCTTGCTGCACTGCTGTGTACATCTCTGACAGCAGGCGCACTTGCAGGATGCGGCAGTTTTGGGGGCAAAGAGACAGCAGCGGGCACAAAGGCCCCTGAGACTGCAGGCACAGAAGGTTCTGCCGGTACAGAGACGGCCGCTGATAAGGAACCGGTAGAGCTGACCTTATGGATGACCAGCCGCAACGAAGACGACTGGTCGCTGTCTATGGAAAAACAGTTCCTTGAAGAGCATCCCTGGATCACAATCAATAAAGTAGTCAAGGAAGGCGATCCGGGAAATGAATTTTATCAGGGCGTAGCTTCCGGCACTGCCCCCGACCTTGTAAAGTGTTCCTTTACCATGATGGATTCCTACATCTCTTCCGGGATTTTGGAACCTTTAAACACCTACGTGGATTCATGGGATGAGTGGAGCAATTTTACAAAAGAATATGTTGATATGTTTACAAGAAACGGTTCCGTTTACGCCGTACCAATTGCCGTCAATCCAATGCTGTTTGCCTACAACAAAGCTCTCTTTGCTGAGGCAGGGCTGCAGGAGCCGCCAAAGACATGGGATGAGGCACTGGAAATGGCGAAAAAAATCAACAATCCTGACAATCAGGTTTCCGGCTATGCCACACTTGCAGCAGAGTGGACCGAGTGGTTCTTCCAGTACTATGTATGGCAGGCCGGCGGTGATCTGACGAAAGAGAACGAAGATGGAACCGCTGAGCTTACCTTTACAGATCCCGCTGTCATTGAGGCTGCAAAGTATTACCAGTCCTTAAAGAACGCAGGTGTGCTTCAGAGTGATCTGACACTGAAATTCAATGATCTGACCAAAAACTTTGCACTTGGCAAAATCGGTATGATGCCGTTTGCCTCTGACTGGGTGACCGATGCTGTTTCTAACGGCATGGATCCTGATGACCTCGGTCTGTGCCTGCCTCCTGCAGGACCTTCCGGCGAACAATCTACCGCAATCGCAGGGGAGTGCTACGTCATCAATGCAAAGACAGATCAGGCGAAGAAAGATGCCGCATGGGAGTATATTTCCTTCTACACCAGCCATGCCTATCTCGCCTCCTACTACGAGAACCTTGCAACCAAAGGCGCAACCAGCCCGGTTATCATCCCAAGAGACGATATGACTGTAACCGATTTCTATGAGTTCCCGGATGAGTATAAAGAGGTTCTTGAGTCTGCCAAGATGGTGGGACGCCTTGAGTTCTATGGAAAATCCAGTTTCGGTCCGTATATAGACCGTGCCGTTCAGAAGATCCTGACCGACCCGAATGCCGATCCTGAGACGGAATTTGCGGCAGCGCAGAAACTCTGTGAGGACGAAGCCCTTGCAGCATTTAATGAGGCAAATAAAAAATAATACATACGGTATATCAAAAACAGCGTGGGCGATCTCACGCTGTTTTTTTGTGCATTTCTTACGAAATAATGTTATAATAACAGAAAAACCCAATGCTCAGGAGGTTGCCGATGCATACATTCCACCTTATTTCCAAACTACAGCAGTCCAGCAATTTATGGATGAAAAAGCAGCTTCGCAGAGTCGGCATCTTCTGGCGCCTGAATCTTTCCTTTCTGCTTCTGCTGCTGACTTCCTCACTTTTTTTAACCTTTTTTTCCTTTCATCAGTATTCTACGGAAATCAACTTACGCCTGGACCGCTATGTCTCTCTTCTGGTGCAGAATGTAGAGCTTAAGGCGGCTGATACGATGAAAACCTACGAGGATATTGCGCTGCGCTTTTACGATGACGCCAGGGTGCTGGCTGCTGTTTCAGAGAATGCCCGGATCGGCAGCCCCGCAGACGCCGAAGAAGCGGCGCTGACTGAGCAGAACACCCGTATGATTGAATATAAGCTCTATACCATGAGCCAGAACCGGAAATATATTGAAAATGTCCAGTTTGTCACTCCAGGCAGACAATACCGCATGGTGGAGGAAAACGGCTTTGTACGCAACGGCCTTATCCGGGATTTGGACGGCTTTTACCACAGTGATTTCTACCTTCTCCCCCAGAAACAGAATGGCTATCCGGTCTGGATGGATGACCGTTCACAGTCTCATACCTTTTACCGCAATGATCAGTCGGTATACGGGATCGGCAATACCGTTACCCTGGGCATCGCCGTCTATGAGCCGACAACCCGCAATTTCCTCGGCGTACTGCTGCTCAATGTCAATTTAAACGCTTTTTCCGGTTCTATCGACGGTTACGACGCGTACAAAGACGGCAATACATTTCTGGTGGGAAAAGACGGCGTACTGACATGGTTCAATCCGAGTATTTTGGCACCTTCTTTTCCCAGCAATCCCGACCTCTATGCCAGTATGCTGGAAAATAAAAGCGGAATCACACGCACCGTAATTGACGGCAGAAAGCTGCTGTTTGCATACCAGCAGATTCCGCGCTCACAGATGTTTGCCACTTATATTGCCGACCTGGACGTTCTTCTTGCAAACGCCCGCCGGATCCGCAACCTGTGTATTCTCGTTTTGATCTGTGTGGTCATTGCAGCCTTCATCCTTTCCCACTACGTAACCATCAGTATTTCTGATCCCATCCGCCGCCTTGTCCGCGTCATGGGGAAAACGGCAGACGGCAGATGGACGGCGCGGTATGAAAATTCGGGGAATGACGAAATCACCATTTTGGGAGATCAGTTTAACGAAATGGCAGAAAAGACAAATCAGCTTATAGAACAGGTCTATCTTTCTGAAATCAGGCGGCAGCGGGCACAGATCAGCTGGAAAAATGCACAGCTGGACGCCATGCTGATGCAGATCAACCCGCATTTTCTCTACAATACGCTGGATATCATCCGTTGGGAGGCCATGTATGAAGCCAATGGGGAAAGTCCTGTTACTCAAATGATTGAAAAATTCAGCCGGCTCTGCCGCATGGGAATGAAAACCGGAAGCAATACCATTCCTCTTTCTGAGGGGATCGAACACGCCGTCACCTATCTGGATGTCATCAATTTCCGTCACAGTGAAAAAATCGAGCTTTGTCTGGACACCCAGGGGGATACCGACACCTTGTATATTCCGCAGTTTATGCTTCAGCCGCTGATGGAAAACGCTGTGACACACGCATTCAGGAACGTAAACCGCGGCTGCAGGATTACGCTCTGCTCCAGCAGGAAGGATAACCGGCTTTTGATAACAGTGGAGGATAACGGCTGCGGTATGACGCCTGAAGAACTTGACGCCCTAAACTCCACTCTGGAACGCAGCGAAGCATCAGAAAAAGGAATCGGTATTCAAAATGTCCATCAGCGCATCCGGCTTTTCTATGGGGATTCCTATGGAATCCATATCACAAGCACACCGGGGAAAGGCACAACGATCACCATTACGCTCCCCATACGAACCGTATCAGAAAATATGACGGACAGCACAGGAGGTTGAAATATATATGAACTATCAGGTTTTAATTGTTGATGATGAAGAAATCGTCTGCCGCGGACTATCCCAGTTTGTCAAGTGGGAGGAGCACGGCTTTGAGGTTGCCGGCATTGCCCATTCCGCAGATGATGCGCTGACACTGGCGGAAAAATTGCCCATCGACCTTGTCTTTACCGATATCCGTATGCCCGGCAGGAGCGGTCTGGACTTATTAAAGGCTCTGCGGCTGGAGGCGCCTTCCATCAAATGTGTGATCCTGAGCGGTTTCGCTGATTTTTCCTATGCTCAGGAGGCCCTTCGTTATGACGCTGCAGACTACCTGACCAAACCGGTCAACCTCAGGGAAGTGGAGGCCCTGCTGGACCGCCTGCGCATAGAATTTGAGGATCGGCAGGAGGAATCCAAAATCCACACCCACCGTCTGGAAGCGCTGCTTCTCTCCGCCGCTAAAGGCTATGCAGACGCAGATGTCAGTCAGTATAATCTGCCGGTTCTGGACCGTTGGTATGGTCTTTCCATGTCGCTGTTAAACCGGGAACTTCCAGAATCAGAAATTGCTGCAAAAAAAGAACAGATGTCGCTGCAGATCGCGTCCATTCTGCCCTCTGCCATTGTGTTAAGCGATGACGTGTTTTCACTGTTCTGCATCCTGCCATGCAGTTCTGACGGGGAATTTGATTCATTTCTCACGGTTCTTGAGCAGCTGGGAACTGATTTTTCCACCTGGGGATTTGGCACAAGCAAACCCAGAAATGGCCTTGGCGAAATCCACACCGCCTACGAAGAGGCAGCCCGCGCCCTGCGCTACCGCCGTGCAGGCGTGAAAGGGCGCGTCATTCTCTATCAGAATATTGAAACACTCTTTTCCCAGTCTGTTTCCACTGTGTCAGAGTCGCTTTCCTCGATCCTTTGCCTTCTGACCGATCCAGACACCCGTAATGAGTCCGCAGAGCAGCTTTCCGAAACTCTCTCCTCCCTTTTATCACAGAACTTGACGCTCACACAGTACCAGACCGTATGTATCCGTTTTTTAGTCGAACTCAACGGCTACCTGCAGGAACAGAATTTCCCAAAAGAAGATCTGCATATCCAGCTCAACGACACTCTGGGCCGGCTTTTGCTCTGCAGTGACTATGCAGGCAGCACAGCCTGTATGATGGACTATATGAAGTGGCTGATCTCCTTATTAAATCGTTTTGATGAGCAGCAGCTGGGCAAAGGGGTGATCCGGGAGGTTCAGCTTTATATCCGTCAGCATTACAGCACAAATATTACCTTAAATTCCCTGGCGGAACGCTTCTTTCTGCACCCAAACTATTTAAGCCGCCTCTTCAAAGAAAAAACGGGAAAAAACTTTGTGGAATATCTTACAGAAGTACGGATTGAACATATTAAAGAGCTTTTGAAAAACTCCGATTTAAAAATTGTGGAAATCTGTACCATGACCGGCTATGATAACCCACGCTATTTCAGCAAGGTTTTTAAGCAGGCAACCGGCATGACCCCGAGGGAGTATCGGGAGCGCGCCTGATGAATGACTATTCAATTTTCAAGATGCAGCATAGCCAGGCTGTTCCTGACTATGGCTCAGTTTTATCTTGAACCCTCACATATTCCGATTGACTGGCAGTGCACAATCGCTGTACAGTCCATCCGGCCCACAAAAACCCGCCGCATCGGACGATCATCCTGATATGCGGCGGGTTCCTTCTTACCCTTCCATCTGTCTCCCCAAAAATCCGGCTGCTGTCACAGCCAGTTTCATCTCCATTTCTCCAAACCGCACCCGCGGTTCCCGGCTCATAAGGGCCACCGCTCCGATGGCATCTCCTTCGCAGATGATCGGGGCAATGACCTGGGCGGTAACGCCTTCTAATTCCTCATCTACCAGAGGCACAAAGTCTTTCTCCTCTTTTCCTGTCTGCACCGGTGCACGGTCGTTGATCACCTGTTCCAGAGCGCGGCTGATAGTCTTTTGCAGAAGCTCCTTTCTGGCTCCTCCCGATACGGCAATCACCTGATCCCGGTCTGTAACACATACGATCAGGCCTGTGGACTGCGCCATGGCATCGGCGTACTGGCCCGCAAAGGCAGTCAGCTCCATCATAGGGGAGTATTTCTTTAAAATGATCTCTCCTTCTCTGTCTGTAAAGATCTCAAGGGGTGTCCCTTCCCTCAGACGAAGCGTACGCCGGATCTCCTTTGGGATCACCACACGTCCCAGATCATCAATTCTTCTTACAATTCCCGTAGCTTTCATAATATAAATTCCTCCATTGACTGTACTTTCCATTTCTTAATAAGTAGTATTTGAAAACAGAGGAATTTTTATACATCAGAGTGTATCTGAAGCCTTATGTTTTTTTCTAACCAGTGTCTTTATGGTTCCGATCACTTCAGACAGGGCCTGAAGTTCATCTGGATCGCAGTCAGACAGCGTTTCCGCAATCCTCTTATCATACACCGGCCGCACCTGTTCCAGACTGTCATACAGCAGTTCATCCACCGAAACGAACAGCGCGTTTGCAATCTTAACAATCGTCGGCAGCGCCAATTTTGTCTGCGCGGTTTCAATGTGGCTCATATGAGAGGTTGTGATACCGGCACGATAAGCAAGCTCTGCCTGCTGCAGCCTTTGTTCTGTACGGACTTTTCGGATGCGCTGCCCGATTTTTACATAATCTACCTCGTTCACTCCCATTGTTGCGCTTACCTCCTGTCTGCTTCTGTGTTTATTTATTGTATTCACATTTTAAATAATTGTCGATTTACTGTAAGGTCATTTCTGCTCATACAGTTAACATAATTTAACATTTTTTTAATTGTGTGGTCATAAATTATACTTTCATGTTTTATTAGTAGATACATATCTGCCTATGTGGTATAATCGATTTATATGACCAAATTTTTATAGACAGAAGAAGAAACGGCGTTTTTGTCATCCGAATACAATGATACGCTTATATTATACCCACATCATATATTTATACGGAGGGAACAGAATGGACTTTATCAAGCAGACAGAAAGCCTGTGGAATATATATTTCCATGGAAGTGAAGACGACAACTATACCAACATGGAGCTGTTTGCGCCGGACTGTGTAGTAATAGGCACAGGAAAACATGAAATTTTTCGGAATTTAGAAGATTTTTCCCGTTCATTTGCAAATGAGATGGCTGATCGGAAAGATATCGCGTTTCAGTTTAAGGATCTTTGGTGTGAACAACGGCAGATCAGCCCGGAAGTTTATCTGGTATACGGAGGCATATTCATCTGGTGGGAAAGCGATGATAAAGATGTTTTTATCAACATGGACAGCCGCTTTACCATCCTTTATAAACGTTTTGATGATGACTGGAAGATCACGCACATTCACCATTCTGTGCCGAATATAGAGCAGAAAGACGGGGAATATTACCCGAAAACGCTGTCCATGCAGGTGGCTGAGGAACGGAAAAAAGTAGACGCCCTGATGCGGCTGGCTCAGAAGGACAGTCTGACCGATCTGATCAACTACCGCACCTTTGAGGAATTGTATCATACGAAATCACGTGAGGGGGCCTGGATTTTTGTGATTGATCTGGATAATTTCAAAAATATTAACGATACCTACGGACACATGGAAGGCAACCAGGTGCTCATACGGGTTGCCGGCGTTTTACGGTCCACAGTTCGCTATTATGATATTGTATGCCGCATGGGAGGAGATGAATTTCTTTTATTGTGCAATGACCTCCATAATGAAACAGAGGCAAAAGAACTGCTGCAGCGGATCTTAAAGAATATTGCAGATGCGGGGAAAAACAGAAAAGACTGGGTGGGCGTATCCATCGGCGGAACCCTGATCCATCCGCTGGATACGCTGGAAACCGCCTTCAAACGCGCCGACGATTCCATGTACAGCGTAAAAACCCGCGGAAAGAACGGTTTCCAGCTCCAGATGGATCGGTAAACGGATCTTCTGAGGATCTCGTTACCCTTCTGGATACTCCACTACATAAAACTCATACCCGTTGATCACGGTGGTAGTTCCATATGTATCCTTTCGCTTAAAGTTACTGCCGTAGTTGGCGTGCACATGGCCATGAAAGAAGTATTTGGGGTGATACTTGTCCATAAGGGCAAGAAATGCCTTAAATCCCTGATGGGGAAGATCCTCCATATCATTCAGGCCGAAGGCCGGGGCATGAGTCACTAAGATATCAAAGCCCTTATGACGCCACAGTTTCCAGCGCAGCCGCCGGATGCGTGCGCGCATCCGGCGTTCTGTATACTGGTTGTCTGAACCGGGAATATACTCCATGGAACCGCCCAGTCCCAGCAGGCGCACTCCCTTATATACATAAATATCATCCTCCAGGCAGATACAGCCTTCCGGCGGCTTATAGGCGTATTTGCTGTCATGGTTTCCCCTGACGTAGGCCAGCGGCGCATGGCACACGCTGGCAAAAAAAGTAAGGTACTCCGGCGGCAGATCTCCGCAGGAAATGATCAGGTCAATATCCTTGATCCGTTCCGGGTCATAGTATTCATACAAAAGCTTTGACTCCTGGTCTGATAATATCAAAATATTCATATCATTTCTTCTCCGTCTGTGCAGTTTCGTCTACCCGGATGCCCTGAAGCTGCATCCGTTCTCTTGCTTCATCGTTGAGTTCCTCCAGTTCCGGTACGCTGCCTTCTACATTTTCAGCCAGCCAGTTCATGGTAACAATATCCTCGGAACGCAGTTTCTCCCCTTCTCTGCACTTGACGGATCCATCCTGAGCATAGATCAGCCCGTCAAAGGGGTGAAAGCTTCCCGACCGGACGGAATTTTTAAGAAATTCAATCAGACGCAGGGTTCCGTGAGGGAGATTTCCTGAACAGATCACATCGATCACATCCGCCGACATTCCCCACCAGTAGTTTACCGCCTTCTTTCCCTTTCTGGCCTCCAGCTCCTCATTGCTCTCAAAAGCCAGCTGGATCATCTGTTCATAAAATTTTCCCCAGTTCCAGATCGGCGATGCCAGGTTTGTAACTTCCCCATTTTTTTCCAGAACATACAGGCCGTATTCTCTGGAAGGATGTCTGGGAATGATCATGTCCTTTCCTGAAATGTACCGGACTCCCTTCTCCCTCAGACGTTCTGTGGCCGTCCTGGCCTGACGCACCCGCCGCCATTCCAGATATACCTTTACGTAAGGGTTGATCATCCTTGCTCCCATGGCAAAGGCGTTGATATCCGCCAGAATACCGTAGGTGGGCTGGTCAGCGATGTAGCCCAGCTTATCTTCTCTGGAAACAGCCGCCGCGATGGCGCCCATAAGGAATTTTGCCTCATACATTCTTGCGTAATAGGTGCAGATGGAGGAATACGACATATTGATGGAGCAATTATAAATCTTTACCTCCGGATGCCCGATGGCAGAGCGCACGCTCTGGTTCACCATTTTTGAATTGGTGGTAAAGATCATGGTGCAGCCGCAGTCCACCAGCTTTTCGATGGCTGCGGCGATATCCTCCTCCGTATCCGCCCCTTCAATGACCGTGGTGGAAACCCGTCCTTCAAAGGCCTGCTCCAGATAGAGGCGGCCCAGTTCGTGGCCATAGTTCCAGCTGGAATTTTCCACCGTATCCGCATAGATAAAACCAATTTTTAAATGCTCCGGCATATCCTCTGCCGGCAAAAACCATTTCCAGAGAGAGGGCCTGTGATCCGTCTCCATCTCCTGCGGCGTCTCGATCAGTTCTACCTTACGGCCCCGGTTGGCCAGCTGGATCTCTTCCCAGATCCGCATCAGCGCCCGGTACATCTCCCGTTCCGTCTGGCCTTTTACGCTGTCATAGCCGTAGATCTCCATATACACTAAAAATGCGTCTCCCTCTGTAAGCTGCAGCTGCTCTCCGTGGGCCATGCTGTAGGCCTTGGCAAAACGTCCGTAGGAAGAGCGGAAAAACAGCCGTTCCTCCTCCGTCCAGACCTGATCCGGTTCCATTCCCATCTGTTCCAGAAGCTTCTGATAGCTGCCCTCCTTGCTGAACCACACATCACAGTTTAAGGACACCCTGTAAAAATCCAAAAACTCGTAGTAGAGCCTGTTTTCCTTATCATCGGTGCGCTTGGGGATCAGGCGGGTCACATTTCCGGGGATACTGTAGGCACCCAGGTATTTCATGACGCTGACGCGCTTGTTTCCCTCCTGGACATAGAACTGGTTCATAAATTCATAGGCTACGATGGGATCCTGTATTCCCTCGTGAACCTGATATTTATAAAGAGCGGCCCATTTTGACCCAAACTCCGACCGCTCCGGCAGAAGGGGCATAAAGTTGCTGGCAAAGGAGCTGGAACGCTCTGCCGTCTTTGTTCCCACCAGCTTTGCCAGGGGGATATCCATGATTCCAAGGCTTACGGTGGATACAATATCCGTATCTGCCAATATATTGTCCAGTACCGGCAGATATGGGTATTCCCCCTTTGCCAGCGCGTCCTGATACCGTTTTCTTGCCTGTTTTAATGCGTATCCATACTCTGTATCCGGCATAATTTACCTCCTGTCCTCTCTTTTGGGAGCAGCTGCCTCCATAAGTGCCCTCCGGCCGGCAGCTTCGTATATGCCCTATTATACGCCTTCGGCCCGGATGTGCGCAAGTGCCTGTTGGACAGCTTTCCCTTCATCCTGCACCGTCTCTATGCACCCGTTCCCTGCTGTCTCAGACCGGTCAGCTCCTTAAGCATGGTTTTTGCCTTTTCCAGCGTCACCATACTGTCTGTGTTCTTATTCCTGCGGTCTATATAATGGAACACCGGCGTCTCGCCGGGAACCAGCTTCAAATCCCCTTTATAGGACTGTACAAAGGCCGGTATCCCATCAATCCTGAGCTTTGCCTTCTGATACATGGTCAGCCGGATTTCCTGACGATTCACGAAGACCTCTGTCACATAGGCCCTGTGAGCCAGCGCCCGCACCATAGCAATTTTAAGAAGGTTTTCCACGCTCTTTGGAATATCCCCGAAACGATCCAGCAGCTCATCCTGCATATCCATATATTCCTCTTCCGTCTCAATAGTGGAGATCCGTTTGTAAATGTCAAGCTTCTGATACTCATTTTTAATATACGCCGGAGGAATATATGCGTCGATGTCACATTCCACCGCCGTCTCGTAAAGATCCTCCTCTGTCTGCTCTCCCTTTAAGGCCAGCACCGCCTGATTGAGCATCTTGCAGTAAAGGTCATAGCCTACTGCCTCCATGTGGCCGTGCTGCTCCGCGCCCAGGACGTTTCCGGCTCCCCGGATCTCCAGATCCCGCATGGCGATCTTGATGCCGGATCCAAGCTCCGTAAATTCCCGGATAGCCTGAAGGCGTTTTTCTGCTTCCTCCTTAAGCAGCTTATCTCTTTTATACATGAGAAATGCATAGGAGGTGCGGTTGGAACGTCCCACGCGTCCCCGCAGCTGGTACAGCTGGGATAAGCCCATTCGGTCTGCATCATGGATGATCATGGTATTGGCATTTGCAATATCAAGTCCCGTTTCAATAATGGTTGTGGATACCAGCACATCAATCTCCCCGTTGATGAAATCCGTCATGATCCGCTCCAGCTCATGCTCCCGCATCTGACCGTGAGCAAAAGTAACCACCGCCTCCGGCACCATAGCCTGGATCTTCCCTGCTACCTCGTCAATATCCGTCACCCTGTTGTATACATAATACACTTGTCCGCCTCTCGCCAGTTCCCGGTTAATAGCCTCCCGGACCATTTCTTCATTGTATTCCATCACATAGGTCTGGATGGGCGTGCGGTCTACCGGCGGCTCTTCCAGCACGCTCATGTCGCGGATCCCGGCCAGACTCATATGCAGCGTCCGGGGGATAGGAGTTGCGGTCAGCGTCATAACGTCCACATTTTCCTTCATCTGCTTGATCTTTTCCTTGTGGGTCACTCCAAAACGCTGCTCCTCATCGATGATAAGCAGTCCCAGATCCTTAAACTGCAGATCCTTTGACAGAACCCGATGGGTGCCGATCACAATATCCACCAGCCCTTTGCGCAGTCCCTCCAGGGTCTTTTTCTGCTGGGCCGGGGTGCAGAAACGGCTCATCATCTCGATCCTTACAGGAAAATCCTTCATCCTCTGGACAAAGGTATTGTAATGCTGCTGGGCCAGAATGGTTGTCGGCACCAGGTAAACCACCTGCTTACTGTCCTGAACTGCCTTAAAGGCCGCACGCAGAGCCACCTCTGTCTTTCCGTAGCCCACGTCTCCGCAGATCAGCCGATCCATGATCTTAGGGCTTTCCATATCTTCCTTTACCGCTTCAATGGCATCTAACTGATCCTCTGTCTCATCATAGGGAAACAGCTCCTCAAACTCCTTCTGCCATACCGTATCTTTGCCGTACCGGAACCCTTTCTGCTCCTGACGGGCTGCATAAAGCTTTACCAGATCTCTGGCGATCTCCTGCACCGCTCCCTTTACCTTTGCGCGGGTTTTGGTCCATTCCGTGCCGCCCAGACGGTTCAGCTTAGGCTTTTTGGCTTCGGAACCGGCGTATTTCTGAATACTTTCCAGGCGGGTGGCCGGCAGGTAGAGATTTCCTCCGTCGCCGTACTCGATCTTAATGTAATCCTTTACCACCCGGTCCCGCTCTACCTTTTCGATACCCCGGTAGATGCCCAGTCCGTGCTCCTCATGAACCACATAGTCCCCCACTGACAGCTCCGAAAAGCTCTGGATGGCACGTCCCTGATAGCTCTGTTTCTTTCTTCTTTTTTTCTTCTTTTCCACCCCGAACATATCGCCCTCGGTGATGAAAACGAACTTGATCAGGGGATATTCAAAGCCCCGGTGAAGGTTGCCGTAGGTGACCATGATCTCTCCGGCCTGTACCTTGCGGCCTGTACTGCCGCCGTCCTTGCCCTCATCCTCCCCGTCCGGGCAGTAGGCCCTCAGGTCGTACTCCCGCAGGTCGTTTGCCAGACGGCTGGCCCTGGTTCTGGAGGCAGATAAAAGCACTACCCGATAGCCTTCCTTTTTCCAACGAGTCAGATCCTTAATCAGAATCTCAAAGCTGTTCTGGTAAGAATTTACATTTCTTACGTCAAAATTAAACTTTTCATTTACCTTCATCCCGGACAGCTTCTGATCCAGCCCCGTAAGCATAACGCAGTACGGCCCCTGAATCCCTGCAAGGACGCGCCCCACCGGGTAAAGAAGCTCTGTCTGGCCCGGGAGAAGATAGCCCTTTTCCAGCCGATGAACCATGCTTTCCCGAAATTCAAGCTCTATGGTCTCGCCGCGCTCCCTTAAGCGCCCCGGTTCATCCAGGTAAACCACGCAGTCCCCTTTGGGGAAATAATCGGAAAATGAAACCGTTTCCGGACAGAAATACCGGATATAGCCGTCCAGTCCTCCCCGTTTCCAGCCTTCCCGGATTCCTTCGGTCACTTCCCTTATGATCCCCCGGATCCGTATGGCCTCCTCTCTGCGCTTCTGCCCTTCCAGAGCCTTTACATAAGCGGCCGTTTCTTCTTCCAGACGGCGGACGCCTTCTTCCAGCTGATCTTTTGTCAGAACCGTCTCCGTGGCAGGGTAGATCACCACCTGCTCCAGCTGTTCCACAGACCGCTGGCTTTCCAGATCAAAGGTTCGGATGGAATCCACCTCATCATCCCACAGCTCAATCCGCACCGGCACCTCCTCCGTAAGAGGAAAAATGTCTATGATCCCGCCTCGGATGGAGAACTGCCCCATACCGTCCACCTGGCCCATACGCTCGTAGCCCAGCTCCGTCAGCCGCTCCTTCCACTCATCCAGATCAATGACCTGTCCGCACTCTACAGTCACAGCGTTCTGCTTTAGGAACGCCAGCGGCATCAGATGATCCATAAGCCCGTCCACCGTCGTAACCACCACGCCGCCCTCATCCTCCATCAGATGGCGCAGGACACAGATACGCTGTCGGGTCATCAGATTTCCATGAATATCCGCGGCATAAAAAAGCAGATCCTTGGCCGGATAGAGCCATACCTGCTTTGTAAAGCTGCGGAAATCATCATAGATCTCTTTTGCTCTCTGTTCGTCGTATGTCACTACCAGTTTCCAGGGAAATCCCCCGTCCTCTCCCAGCTCATGCATGAGATGAACCTTCTGGGATTCCAGCGTTCCGGCAGCCTGCAGAGGCCCCTTCGCCTTTTTCAGGGCCTCCAGAAGATTTTCATATTCCTGTAATTCCAATAACGGGTTTTCCATTTTTACTGCTCCTTATGGCCATTAAATCGGTTCATGGCGGCCTGATCCCCTTCTGTGATCATCACCTGAACGGCCTGAACCGCTTCTTTAAACGCCTCCTCCATTTTCACGCGGTCCTCCGCTGAAAAACGACTCAGCACATAGTCTGCCAGATCCATCCTTGGGGGCTTGGCTCCTACGCCTACCTTGATTCTGGGAAATTCCTGGGTTCCCAGATGAGCAATGATATTTTTAATGCCGTTGTGTCCCCCGGCGCTTCCCTTGCTGCGGATGCGCAGCTGCCCCACTTCCAGACTGATGTCATCATATATCACTATGATATGTTCCGGATCAATTTTATAGAAATCCGCCGCCGCCCGGACACTTTCACCGCTCAGGTTCATAAAGGTCTGAGGCTTTAAAAGGATCACCTTTTCCCCTCCGATGACGCCTTTTGCGCAGCAGCCCTTAAACTTATTCTCTCCGATGGACGTATTCAACTCCTCTGCCAGCACATCCAGCGTGTCAAAGCCAACGTTATGCCTTGTCCTGTCGTATTCCCTTGTGGGATTTCCCAAACCAACGATCAAATACATAGATATCTTTTCCTCATTTCTTTCTGTATACTCTTCACTGCCGAACGGACGCTTCTTTCAGACACGCCCACAAGCGCTAGATTCCCCGAACCGGGGTATCTAACGCTTATATTTCTTCCATTTTATCAAATTCTATACGGGTTGTAAATGTCTGCGGAAGGGATTCTCTAATTTTCCGCGGCAAGGGTTTCCCGCGCCCGCCTCTCGGTAAACAGCCCGCACTCCACCAGCCGCTCCACTACCTGTTCCTGGCGTCTGGCCGCCAGAACTGGATTTACAGTTGGAGCATATTTGGAAGGGGCATTGGGAATGCCTGCCAGCATGGTGCTCTCATAATCCGTCATATCCTCCGGCGCTTTCCCGAAGTAGCCTTCACTGGCATCCTTAATGCAGTAATATCCATTTCCAAAGTAAATGGTATTTACATAGAGCTCCAATATCTCGTTTTTACTGTACTTATGTTCCAGGGCAAAAGCCATAAACACCTCAGCCACCTTACGCTCCATCTTCTTTTCCTGTGTAAAGTAAAGGTTTTTAGCCAGCTGCTGGGTAATGGTGCTGCCGCCCTCAACAAATGCCCCGGCCTTCAGATCATTGATGACCGCCCGTGTGATGGCGATGGGATCAATGCCGATATGGCCGTAGAAACGATGGTCCTCCACAGAGAGAACGGCGTCTACATAGGTTTCCGGAAGATCCGCAAAGACGGTGTAATGCTCCTTGGATCGAATCTCATTTACCTTGTCCTCAAGGCTCATTTCCGTTATGGCTTCCCGGTACATATCATATCCCCTTTTTCCGATATTCACGCACATTCCTATCGCTGCCGCTGCGGCGATTCCCACCAGCCAAAGAACCGCTTTTTTCCAGACCTTCTTATTTGTCCGCGTCCTCATCTGTCCACCTTCTCTCTTTTGTGTGCTGTAAGCAGCTGCCTTTGCCAGTTACCCTTATATTTTTATTTTAGCATATCCTCTTCTTACTGTCTTTGAGAAAGCCTTAAAGAACTCTGACATAAATCTGACGCTTTATGAAATATTTTCTAAAGATACTGTCTCTTTCTTACCATTACATGATAGAATAGCCTTATACCATCTGCCGGGCATGAAACGGCAGCAGCAAAGGAGAATGTATTATCATGGAAACTGCCCGACAAACACGTTCTGGAACAACGGATCTGACAGTGGGACGCCCGCTGACCCAGATCCTTCGTTTTTCCCTCCCACTGGTGCTTGGGACACTCTTTCAGCAGCTCTACAGTTTCGCCGATACGGTGATCGTAGGCCGCTGTCTTGGAACAGATGCCCTGGGGGCTGTGGGAACTACCTATTCGCTGAATTTTCTGATCCTTGGCTTTATTCAGGGGGCCTGTGTGGGACTTGGCATTCCGGCAGCCGAGGCCTTCGGTGCCAGGGACAAGAACAACCTGCAGAAGTATCTGGTAAATGGCGCAGCCCTCTGTGCTGCCCTCAGCGCTTTGTTTACCCTTCTTACCACACTGACCGCCGTTCCCCTTCTGACCCTGATGCATACCCCGGCGGAGCTTTTTGATGACGCGGCACTGTATATCCGAATTATCTTCCTTGGCATACCGGCAACCGTGCTTTACAACTACTCCTCCAGCGTCCTTAGGGCCATGGGTGACTCCCGCCATCCCTTTTATTTCCTTCTGGCAGCCAGTATATTAAACATTGCCTTAGACTGGATTCTCATTGTTCCCTTTCATATGGGAGTCGACGGAGCGGCCATTGCCACCGTATTCAGCCAGGCCGTAAGCGGCCTTCTATGTACCTGGTGGTTTTTTGCCAGAACTGCCGAAGGTGAAAAACTGCATTTTACGGCAAATGACCTCCGTCTCTCCTGGCATCACTTACGCCGGCTGGCCTGCATCGGCCTTCCCATGGGCTTTGAATACTCCGTTTCCGCCATAGGCGCGGTCATCATGCAGGATGCCATCAATCTTTTGGGAAGCGCAGCTGTGGCCGCCCAGACGGCCGGCGAAAAGATCCGTCAGATGTTTACCCTTCCCATGGAGAGCGTGGGGATGGCTATGGCTACATATGCCGGCCAAAACCACGGCGCGGGACGTCCGGACCGTATTCGTCAGGGCATCCGGGACGGCTGCAAAATCCAGCTGTGCTACTGCGCGGCGGCCTGGGCGGCGATTTTTTTGTGCAAAGAATACGCGGTAGGGCTGGTATTAGGGGACGCCGATCCGGCAGTAACCACAGGGGCGCTTACCTATCTGAGTGTTATGAGCCTGCTCTTTGCCTTCCACGGCCTTCTCATGATCTTTAGAAATACCCTTCAGGGGCTGGGCTACAGCATCCAGGCGGTGATCTCCGGCGTAGGAGAACTCATCGGCCGAAGCCTGGGCGGTGTTCTGGCGGTGAGCCGACTGGGCTTTCTTGGCATCTGCCTTGCAAATCCCATTGCCTGGGGGCTGGCCATGTTTTACTGTATCTTTATGGTCATGCGGGTGATGAAAAAGGAGGGATAAAACAGGCGGCCGCTTTATGCTGTACTGGATCTTCCGCAGAAACCATGGTAAACTGTAAGCATCGCACCCTCCCGGGGCGGTATGCGGTGTCTAAAGCTTCAGGATCCGGTCTTTCAGATATCTGATCCAAGGGCCGCAGACAGGAAAAGAGAGGAGTTATTTTATGAGCAAAAACAACACATTTGACGTGATCATCATCGGCGCAGGCCCGTCCGGCATCTTCTGCGCCTACGAACTGATCCGCAAAAAACCGGAGCTTAAGGTTCTTATGATTGAAAAGGGACGCCCCATTGAAAAACGTGTCTGTCCCAAGCGGACAACCAGAGTCTGTGTAGGCTGCAAGCCCTGTTCCATCACCACCGGCTTTGCAGGCGCAGGCGCATTTTCTGACGGAAAGCTTTCCCTGTCACCAGATGTAGGGGGCAACCTGCCGGAGATCCTGGGTTACGATGAAACGGCAGAGCTTTTAAAGGAATCGGACGACATTTATCTGAAATTCGGAGCCGACCAGAATGTTTATGGGATAGATAAGCAGGCGGAGATCGAAGAAATCCGCCGCAAGGCCATCAACGCCAATTTAAAGCTGATCGAGTGTCCCATCCGCCATCTCGGCACCGAAGAGGGCTATAAGATCTATACACGCCTTCAGGAGCATCTTCTGTCTCAGGGCATCGTCATGGAGTTTAACACCATGGTAAAGGATATCATCATCGAAGGAGACACTGTAAAAGGCGTTGTAACCGACAGGGATGAAGCTTATTTTGCTCCCGAGGTAGTAGCCGCCATCGGGCGGGAAGGTTCTGACTGGTTCTCCCATGTCTGCGGCGACCACCACATTGAAACACAGGTTGGAACGGTGGATATCGGTGTGCGGGTAGAGGTTCGTGATGAGGTGATGCGGTTTCTCAATGAAAACCTGTATGAAGCCAAACTGGTATACTACACACCCACCTTTGACGATAAGGTCCGTACCTTCTGCACCAACCCATCCGGAGAGGTAGCCACGGAATACTATGAAAACGGGCTTGCCGTGGTAAACGGCCATGCCTACAAATCAAAGGAATACAAGACAAACAACACAAATTTTGCCCTTCTGGTAAGCAAGAATTTTACCCGCCCCTTCAACGAGCCCATCGAGTACGGCAAACATATTGCACAGCTCTCCAATATGCTCTGCGGAGGACGTATCATGGTGCAGACCTTCGGCGATTTCCAGAGAGGACGGCGCACCACCGAGGAACGCCTCTGCCGCAATAACCTGATCCCAACCTTAAAGGACGCGGTTCCCGGCGATCTCTCTCTTGTATTCCCCTACCGCATCATGACTGACATTAAGGAAATGATCCTGGCCTTAGATAAGGTAACGCCCGGCATTGCCAGCGATGAAACGCTGCTTTACGGCGTAGAGGTGAAATTCTATTCCAATAAGGTAGTGGTTGACAGAGACTTTAAGACCAGCATCCATGGCTTAAGGGCCATCGGAGATGGCGCTTCCGTGACCCGAGGGCTTCAGCAGGCCTCTGCCAACGGAATCAGTGCAGCCAGAAGTATTTTAAAGCGGATGTAATACGGGCCGCTGAAAAAGGGAAACCCGGCTGTATCCGTCAGGTTTCCCTTGTTTTATTCACTCTAATTTTCGCTTTCCTGTTCCAGACAGTGGGCTCCGTTGGTTGCAATCACCTTCTGATACCAGTAGAAACTGTCCTTGGGGATTCTTGCCAGGTCCTTTATATCCTCATCATCCCGGTTCACATACACCAGTCCATACCGTTTCTGATAGCCGTTGCTGGTGCTGAGCACATCCACAAAGGACCAGGGAAGGAAACCTCTTACATCCACGCCCAGCTCAATGGCTCTGTGTATGGCCTGGAGATGCCTGCTCCAGTAGTCTATCCGGTAATCATCATGTACCTTGCCGTCCTCCAGCACATCCCTTGCGCCCAGACCGTTCTCCGTAATGATCATCGGGATCTCATAACGCTCATAAATATCCCGCAGCAGATACTGCATACCTGTTGGATCAATGGTCCAATCCCAGTCATTTGTATCCGCATTTGGATTCTTCATGTACTGATAGAAGTCCGGCATTACCTCATAGGCTCCCATGGCTCCCTTGCGTCCGCTCAGATTGCTCTTTGCCTCAGTCAGTTCATTCTTATCCGCATCCGGGAAACGGACACACTTACTTGCATAATAGTTCACTCCCAGAAAATCCAGCTTCCCTTCGCGTATAATATCCATATCACCCGCTTCCATCACCGGGGCCATCCCGTGTTCCTCCAGATACCGAAACGCACCTGCCGGGTATTTTCCCTTAAAATAAATATCCAGGAAGAAATGGTTTTTTAAATCCTCTGCGTTTAACATAGCCAGCATATTTTTCGGCGTGGAATCCAGGCCGTATACAGGGGAATATCCAATGGCTGCACCGGAACGCCCGCCTTCCACCAGTTCATGGATCCGCTTGCTGAGTTTTGCCTGACCCAGGTTCATATGGTGGTTAATCTGGAATTTTACCTGAGGATCCCCATGGTATTTTTCCGGAACATAATTCTTCTTTTTCCAGAACTCTACAATAATACTCTGCTCATTGATAATCAGCCAGTCTTTAATGCGGTCGCCGTACCTGCGGATCAGGAACTCACCGTAAGCCGCAAAATCATCCACGCTCTGGCGGCTCACCCAGCCGTCGTACTTCTCTACCAGTGCCATAGGCATATCGTAGTGGTATATCGTTGGAACCGGACGGATTCCGTTTTTAACCAGTTCATCCACCAGATTGTCATAAAATTCCAGCCCCTTTGGATTTGCCTCTCCCACACCGTCAGGGAAGATACGGGACCAGGAGAAGGAAAAACGGTACGCAGTAAAGCCGCATTCCTTCATGAGGGCAATATCCTCTTTATAACGGTGATAATGGTCGCTGGCTACGCTGGCATCCGCGAATCCAGTCCCCCGGTTTAAAACGTCCATCTGAGACAGCTTCTTGCCGTCCTCCTCAGCTGCTCCCTCTACCTGGTAAGCGCTTGTGGAAGCGCCCCATAAAAAACCTTTCGGCATCTCTTTTCTGATATTCCCGCCCATAGCTCCTCCTTTATCCGTTCATCCTGTCATAAAAGCGCTCAAACACAGAGAGCATCTTCTCCGTCAGATGGATCTCTGACATAACAGTCATCAGCGTATCCTGTGCATGGTTAAACAGCAGGCTTGGCTGAATATTTTCCGTTCCTGCGATCTCAGACTGGATCATCTCCGTCTGAGCGTTGTGTGCCTGGGAAATGTGGCTGCCAGCCTCCTCCATATACTCCTTTGCCCCTGCAAAATCAAATTTTGCCGCGCAGTCCAGAGCCTTTCCCACCGCATTTCTGGCGTCGCCTGCCTCAATCACAATCTGCATGGCAACCTGAACTACCTTATCATCATCATTAAATAACATTTCTCCCACCTGGGTCAGTCTCCTTTCTGAAAAGCAGCGCTCCCAAACCGGAAACGCCGCCATATATTACAGGCCTGATCCTGTTTATCAGGCCGCGTTTGCCTCCTCTTCCACACACTGTCTTTCATACACCTTGTAGAATGGATACCAGGTCAGAAGATAGAGGATAAAGAGCACGATATATACCGGCACAGCCCTCCAGTCTTCTGTGATCATCACGCTGGAAAACGGAGCAGGAATCTGTCCTACCTGAACCATCTTGGATGGAATATTTAACAGGCCATAATGCATGGTCAGCCATACAACCGCAGGGCCAACAATACTGTTGATCATTATAGGCAGCATCAAAAGTGGATTAAATACAACCGGCGCTCCAAACATCAGAGGCTCATTGATATTAAACAGAGACGGACCGATGCAGATCTTTCCCATTGTTTTAAGTTTCCTGCTCTTGGATCCCAGCATCAGCACATTTAAAGGAAGGGTGCCGCCGCGTCCACCCATGGTGATGAGCGCCGCGGTAAATACCGCCTCACTGGTTGCAATATTCATAGCCGCGCCGCCGTTTGCCACAGCTTCGATATTTTCCGCAATGGCTACAATAAAAATCGGAGTCGTAACCGCGTTGAATACCCAGCTGGAAATACCCATAGAATAAAAAATAATAGGCACAAAGCAGATCAGAATAAATCCGGGCAGTGTCTGCGCCCCCTTCTGGAGAGGCATAAACAGGCTGACCAGCATATTGTAGAGATCCAGCTTTAACACATTGGCAAATACCATGGCGATCCCCAGAGTCAGAGTGATCGGGATAATGTTGTTGATCCAGTCGCTCACAAAGTCTGGCAGCGTGTCATTATTTTCCAGCACATGAAGCTTTGCATACAGGTGGAATACAATGGCGACATAAAGACCAACCACAATACCCATCATGATTCCCGCCGGCCCAATGCGCCCGTTATCTATCTGAAATACGCCGTCAACCACCTGAGGACGGCACAGCATCAGATACGCTGCGACAGAAATCAGCGACGCATTGATCTGATACTGTCCGTGTCCCAGCTTAAGCATAGCCTCATGAGTAATAAAGAAGGCTACAAAAATTGCCAGCAGGCCAAAGGAAAAATTGGCAATAGGGCTAAGATCCGGCAAAAAAGGCAGATATGAACGGAATACATTATAGAAAAAGATCAGGGAACCGGTCAGAATGATCGGCAGAACCTTTTTCATGGTACTTGCTACGGTGTCGATCCAGGGGTTTGCGAAAACCTGTCTCGCCTTGGGCGCAAATACATCTGAAAGCCATGTCATTAAGTTTTTCATCACGCTTATCCGTCCTTTCTGGCCGCTACCTGTTCTGCCAGCTCAACCAGCGCCGCGCCGTCCAGAGAAGAGTATATCTCTGCCGGGATCAGTTCTACCTGGATTCCATAAGGCTCGCACTCTGCTTTCAGTTTTGGAACCGCACTTGCGTAATGGGGACCTACCATCAGCACATCCATCTTGTCCATGTACTCGCTTACCACACTCTCGCTTCTTGCCTCAACGGTCATATCCAGCTTTTTCTTTTTTGCGGCCTGTCTTGCCTTCTGTGCCAGAAAACCGCTTGAAAATCCGGCTCCGCAGCATAATAAAACTCTAATCGTTCCCATAATCATTACCTCCTGGTATTTAAATTATTTGTAACTATTCAGGACGGGGCGTCTGAATGCCTCTCGTCATTCAAGAAGATGCTTCATCCTGCTCCGCCCAGTCAATAATCTCCATCAGGGTATCATAGCTTTTTGTCTGGATCAGACGGTTCATACAGCGCTCATCCATCATGAAACGGGGCGCTATGCTGTAAAATTCTTCCAGATTCTCCCTTTTGACGGAAACCGACAGAAGAAACACGATCTGAACCTCGTAAATATGCCAGAACACCGGCTTTTCCAGCACGGCCACACATACAAAGGTCTCCTCTGTGACCGGGCGGTAAGGATGGGGAATGGCTATCTGACGGCAGAGGTCTGTCTGCATCAGGTTCTCGCGTTTAAGCACGGATTCCTCAAAATCCTCCGGTATGCCTCTCACTTTCTTTACCCTCTGACACAGCTCATGAAGGATTTCTTCTCTTGAATTTCCCTTTATATCTGTAAAAAAAAGCTCCGGATCAAAACAGGATTTTATGCTGCTGCCGCAGTCATGCTTCAGGATGCGCTCTACCTCTCCCGCATTGTGCCGGTCAAAGAAATACTGAACCTGGCAGACGGGAACCGGTATGCGAGCCTTGATTGGCACTGTGGAAAATACATAATCGATATCCGAAAAATCTCTGGAAGCCAGGGAACCGATCTCACAGGTCTCCACCCGATCCAGATAATCTCCATACATTTCACGGAACCTGTATTCAAACAGCTTTGCGCTTCCTGCCCCGGAGGCACATACAAGAAGGATATTTCTCTTATGCCGCTGCCTGTCCTGACGCTTTAGGGAAAGAGCAAAGCACAGAGCCAGATAGCCGATTTCCTCCTCAGGCACTATGGTGTGAAAATATTCTGACAGCACCGTAGAGGCATGGGCGGCCACGGCATAGGGAAAGCTGTAGACCTCTTTAATTTCCCTTAAGAGCGGATTGTCCATTTTCAAACGGTACTGAAGGCGGATGCGCAGGGAAACCATATGCTGCCTTAAGGATGTATTCAGATCAAAATCTGATCCAAGCTCCAGGCTGTAGGCCTGATGAACGCTTTCCAGCATACGGTTTACCAGCTGGTTGATCTCCATGTCTATAAATACATTGCTCCGGTCGCCTGCCAGAACCTTCTTCTTCCCAAGGAGCTGAATCGCCATATACTTGATCTCAGGAACTGGTATATTTACCCCCAGGGCATCTTTGAGTCCCTGTGCGCACAGGCGGGCTGCCTGTATATCGCTTTCCCTCAAAAGGTCTCCATGGGCCATATCCTCCATTTTGACAACATACCCCAGCTCCTGCCGGTACAGGGCGATCTGGATCTGGAGCACCATATTCGGTATATCCATTTCATAAATGGTAAATCCGCATTGTCTGACGCTGTTTAAGATCTCCCTGCGGATCAGGTCTGGATCTTTAAACCCGCTGTAAATCTCTTTAAACCACTGATCGCTGAATTCATGAAAAATGGCGCTCAGGCAGAGCCGTATGGAAAATTCATCTCCCCACAGCCGCAGTCCGTAGTAGGGCTTTCGCTCCAGTTCCAGATGATGGCGGTTCAGATACTGCTCTGCATTTTTCAGATCCAGTGATAAGGTTTTCCTGGATACAAACAGCCGTTCACACAACTCTTCTGCCTTTACATAAGAGGATGAGGAGAAAAACCGGGCCAGGATAAACTCGGTTCTCTGCTTTCCCGTTTCCGGGTGCAGCACGGTTGTCTTTCTTTTTACAAATTCCTGATACGGTCCCCTGTCTCTGACCATGATCCGAATGCCATGGCCTCTGCGGCGTTCGATGGCTGCGCCGTGACGCTCCAGCAGCTCGCCAAGCTGGCTCACCAGCGTTCGGGCAGTTCTCTGACTGATCTGCAGTTTCTTTGCCGCAGTGTCAAGATTCACATATTCTTCTTCTGACAGAACCGACAGCAGTGTATCCAGCCGCCCATCCATCTGCATACAGCATCCCTCCCATCCCTGTGGTATGTGTAAGTATCGCAATCCGAATATCGGGAGCACACACCTGTATGCGGATCACAACTAACAGAAAGGTTCTCTATGCACTCTAGTATATACGGAACAAAGAACTACTTCAATCCGGCTTTCTTCCGTTAATTTCCGGCAAAAAGTTCACGAAAGCAGATTGACATATCCTCTTTTATCTGGTAATATTGTAGACAGTAAATGGATTGTTACTGGTTAAGCAGGCTATACCACTTTGCTATCATTGAAAGGTTTGTTTCATTGGGTCAAAGGGGCAGTAGTCTTTTTTTGTACCATAAACCTTACTTTTGAGGGCTGCTGCACCACTCACAGGCACAGCCTGGGAGACAGCAGATGACGATAACGGTTGAAAAGGTAATCAACAATAACCTGATCCGATCTCACAATGAAAGCGGACAGGAGATCCTGATCATGGGGTGCGGTCTGGGCTTTAAAAAGAAACCGGGCGATCCCATTGATGAAGCCCTGATCGAAAAAATCTATATTGCGGAAGATCCGGCGCAGTCCAGCCATCTGGTACAGCTTTTAAGCCGCATTCCTCTGGAGCGTGTTCAGGTAACCAATGAGATCATCCGCTTTGCAAGGACTTCTCTGGGCAAAAAGCTCGGCGACCGGATCTATCTGACTCTCACCGATCATATCAGCTATGCCATTGACCGGGCCGCAGAGGGTATTGTCCTGAAAAATGCGCTCCTCTGGGAGATCAAGCGGTTCTACAACCACGAGTTTCTGGTAGGCAGGGAAGCCTTATCCATAATCCGTAAAAGGCTTGGTGTAGAGCTGCCGGAAGATGAAGCCGGTTTTATTGCCCTGCATCTGGTCAACGCATCCATGGAATTAGGAACCATGAGCCAGATCACAGAGATGACCCGTATCATTCAGAACATTGTAAGCATCGTCAAATATCACTATCAGATGGAGCTGGATGAGTATTCCCTCCATTATGAACGTTTTATCACTCATCTGAAATTCTTTGTCCAGCGGGTTTTTAACGGCGAGGAGCTGGACGAGGACGATAAAAGCTTTCTGCTCATATTAAAGGAACGGTATCGGAACGAATACCAGTGCACCTTAAAGATAAGGGATTATATGAAGCGGGAATTTGGCCAGGAATTGACCGAAGATGAGCTGATCTTCCTCACCGTGCATATCAAACGGGTGACCATGCCTGTCGCATGAGCGCCCTGCAAAACCGTATAAAACAGGGATTGTTACTTTTTCTTTACAGTAAAAAGGCTATACCCGGATCAGGAAACGGCTCTGCGCCTGCCGCACCGTTTCCCGATTCGGGTATTTTTATTTAAAAAGCAACCATTCAGGATGGGACAGTCACATTTAAAATACTAAATCAGGAGGATTACATTATGGATTACAAAAAACTTGCAGAAGATATCCTGGAAAATGTAGGCGGAAGCGCAAATATAGTCGGTCTGACCCACTGCGCTACCCGACTGCGCTTCAACCTCAGAGACGAAACCGCCGCTCAAACAGAGGCCGTCAAAAAACTGAAAGGGGTCATGGGGGCCGTGAAAAGCGGAGGCCAGTATCAGGTCATCATCGGCAGCGACGTATCTCATGTCTATAAGGAGCTGCAGGCTTTGGGAAACTTTAACGGAGACGGGGCAAAGGCCTCAAAGGATAGCCGAAGCATCGGCGCCAGGCTGATCGATACGCTCTCCGGCATATTCACTCCTATTCTTCCCGCCATTACAGGCGCGGGTATGTTAAAAGCAGTCCTTGCCCTGCTTGTAGCCTTCCACTGGGTAGACAATACTTCCACCACCTATCAGATCCTGAATTTTATGGGGGATGCGGCGTTTTATTTCCTTCCCATCCTTTTAGCAGATTCCGCAGCCAGAAAATTCGGCTGCAACACCTATCTGGCCATGATGCTGGGCGGCATCCTGCTACATCCAAATTTTGTAAGTCTGGTCAGCGCGGCATCCGGCAGCGATATGGCTCTTACGGTTTTTGGATTGCCTGTATATAAAGCGACCTATTCTTCCTCCGTTGTGCCCATCATTCTTACCGTATGGCTGATGTCTTATGTAGAACCAGTTGCGGACAGGCTTTCTCCCAAGCCGGTCAGATTTTTTGTAAAGCCTCTCATCATCACCATTGTGACGGGCATTGCTTCTCTCTCTGTAATCGGGCCTGTGGGATATATTATCGGAAACGGCATCGCATCCGTTCTGACTGCAATCGATACCTACTGCAGCTGGCTGGTCCCGGGCATCATTGGTCTGGCATCCCCACTTCTTGTTATGACAGGAACCCATTACGGTCTGGTTCCTGTGGGCATTAACAACCGTATGACGCTGGGATATGACTCCTTTGTAAATCCCGGAATGCTGGCATCCAATGTGGCTCAGGGCGGAGCGGCTCTGGCCGTGGCTCTGCGGACTAAAAAACAGGACGTAAAGGCTATGGCTACCTCAGCCGGAATCACCGCTGTATGCGGAATTACAGAACCGGCCCTCTACGGCGTTACTTTAAAATACCGTTCCGCCCTGTATTCCACCATGGCGGCAGGCGGCATTGCCGGTGTGTACCTTGGATTTATGAAGGTCAGAACCTATGCCGGAGGCTCTCCTGGATTTCTGGTACTGCCGGGCTATATCGGCGGAGACAGCCTGAACAACTTTTATTTTGGAGCGGCAGGCGCTGTCCTGGCCGTTATACTGGGATTTATCTTTTCCTTTATCACCTTCAGAGAAAATGGCAGCGAAGATAACACCACCAAAGAGGAAACCGCTGAGGCAAACAGGGATACACAAAACACCTCCCAAAACGGCAGCAGCCCTGCAGATTCCTCTGCGCCTGCGGCTTTATCTGCGGTACACGCTCCCGTAAACGGACGTGCCGTTGCATTAAAAGAGGTAAACGATGCCGCATTTTCCCAGGAGGTTCTTGGGCAGGGCGTTGCTGTCATTCCATCGGACGGCCATATCGTTTCTCCGGTCAATGGTACGGTGGTAACGATTTTTGATACCCTTCATGCCATCGGCCTTAAATCGGATGACGGAATAGAAGTTCTCATCCATGTGGGCCTTGACACCGTAAAGCTGGGAGGAAAGCATTTTACTCCACGGGCAGCCTCCGGCGACCGTGTAACTGTCGGCTCTCCCCTGGTGGATGTGGATATTGAAAAACTGAAGGAAGAGGGTTATGATGTGATCACACCAGTCATCATCAGCAATACCTATGAATTTGGAGATGTACTTGGACTGACCGGACAGGAGGTAAAGGCCGGCGACAGCCTGATTAAAGTGGTTAAATAGAAAGAGAGGCGGACTTTATATGATGAAAGGATTACCAGAAGGATTTTTATGGGGAGGCGCTACAGCTGCCAATCAGTGTGAAGGCGGATATATGGAAGGAGGGAAAGGGCCTGGAACGGTGGATATGATCCCATGGGGCGAAAACCGCCTGGCAGTGATGCAGGGCCATATGGATTACCGGGAGCTTCCTGAGGATTCCTATTTCCCCGCACGGGAAGCCATCGATATGTATCACCGCTGGAAAGAAGATATCGCCCTGATGGCGGAAATGGGCTTTAAATGCTGCCGCTTCTCCTTTGCCTGGTCCAGGATTTTCCCTACCGGCGAAGAGGAAGCACCCAACGAGGAAGGACTGAAATTCTACGAAAATATAATCGATGAAATGCTGCGGCTTCATATCGAGCCGGTTGTGACAATCTGCCACTTTGACGTGCCGCTGCATCTGGAGCAGAAATACGGTTCCTGGAGGAGCCGCCGCCTTATCGACGCCTATCTGCGCTACTGCCGCGCGATCTTTGAGCGGTTTAAAGGAAAGGTGCGCTACTGGATGACCTTTAATGAGATCAATATGCTGATGCATCTGCCCTTTATGGGAGCAGGCATTTCCTTCAAAAAGGGAGAAAATGAGTTTGAGGTCAAATATCAGGCCGCACACAATGAGCTGGTTGCCTCCGCCCTGGCCACCAGACTGGCCCATGAGATCGATCCCGAATCAAAGGTGGGCTGTATGCTGGCCGCCGGCCAGTTCTACCCCTACAGCTGCGATCCTGAGGACGTATGGGAGGCTATGAAAAAGGACCGGGTAAATTATTTCTTCATTGATGTGCAGTCCAAAGGCGAGTATCCGGCCTATGCAAAAAAACAGATGGAGCGGGAACAAATCACGATCCAGATGGAGCCGGAGGACGAGGCCATCCTCCGTGAAAATACCGTCGACTACATCGCATTCAGCTACTACTCCTCCCGCATGATCAGCGCCCATCCCCACCCTGAGATAGAAACCTCAGGCAATGCCTTTAAAACGCTGCGCAATCCCTGGCTGAAGGCCAGCCAGTGGGGCTGGCAGATCGACCCTCTTGGCCTGCGGATCACCATGAACAGTCTGTATGACCGCTATCAGAAGCCCCTGTTTATCGTAGAAAACGGCCTTGGAGCGGTAGATACTATCCAAAAAGACGGTACCATCAGCGATGACTACCGAATCGAGTATCTGAGCGCTCATATCAGAGAAATGATTAAAGCGGTGGAGGAGGATGGGGTCGATCTGATCGGCTATACACCCTGGGGATGGATCGACCTGGTCAGCGCCTCAACGGGTGAAATGAAAAAGCGCTATGGCTTTGTCTATGTGGATAAGGACAACGCCGGAAACGGAACCCTGGAACGAAAAAAGAAAAAATCCTTTGACTGGTATCAGCAGGTCATCGCCACAAACGGCGAGTGTCTGCGCCAGGACGGCCGCTCCTAACGGCCCAGACGTCCCTTAAAATCTTTATAGCCAAACTCTGCCAGTTTCCTGCATTTCCCATCCTCGCTGCGGGCAAAGATCGCTGGAAGGGGCATCCCGTTAAAGGTGTTGTTCTTACAGGTGGTATAGATTGCCATATCGCCGAACACCAAAAGATCCCCTTCCTTTAAAGGCTCTAAAAAGCTGTAATCTCCGATCACATCTCCAGCCAGGCAGGTAGGCCCTGCCAGACGGCAGGAAAAAGGAAGTTTTCCCGGCTCATCACCGTACAAAAGAGGCGGACGATAGGGCATCTCGATCACATCCGGCATATGGCAGGCGGCGCTGGCATCCAGAACAGCCGTCTGCACCTCACCGTTTTTCACCACATCCAGCACCCTTGTCAAGAGAAATCCCGCATTTAAGGCGCAGGCTTCCCCAGGCTCCAGATAGACCTGTACGCCCCATTCCCTATTGGCGCGGGCAATACAGCGCTCCAGCCGCTCCATATCGTAGCCAGGACGTGTAATATGGTGTCCGCCTCCAAAATTCAGCCATTTCATATGGGAAAGAAGATCACCGTACTGACTGGAAACTGCATCTAACGTTGCCTCCAGCGCGTCAGAGTCCTGCTCGCAAAGCGTGTGAAAATGAAGCCCGTCCAAAAGCGAGGGCAGCTGAGAGTGAGCGCTTACGGCCGCATCCCACTGGGCTCTGGTGGTTCCCAGACGGCTGCCCGGAGCGCAGGGATCATAGATGGCGTGTCCTTCCTGAGTGGAACACTCCGGGTTAATGCGAAGCCCTGTGCTTTTTCCCGCCGCTCTGGCAGACGGCCCGAATTTCAACAGCTGGGCCGGAGAGTTAAATACAATGTGATCCGCATATTGCAGCAGTTCTTCAAATTCATCCTCTCTGTAGGCCGCGCAGAAAACGTGCACTTCTCCCTCCGGCATTTCCTCTGCTCCCAGTCTGGCCTCGTACAGCCCGCTGGCCTCTGTTCCGGCCAGTTTTCCCTGAAACAGCGGATACAGATTAAAATTGCTGAACGCCTTCTGGGCCAGCAGGATCCGGCAGCCGGTGCGCGCTGCCAGACTGCCCAGGATACGGGCATTTTCCGCCAGCGCGCCTTCGTCCAGAAGATAACAGGGTGTGGGAAGTTTCTCCCACTCTGAAGGCACACACCCCCCCGCAGCCTGAAACGGAGGGCGAAGATCCTGCCCCTTCATCAGTCCACCAGCGCCGGAGCGTGGCTTTCGCTGCGCGGCAGACCGTACTGATCCAATGCATCCAAGAAGGGATCCGGATCAAACTCCTCCACCGTATATACGCCTGGTCTGCTCCATTTTCCCGTCAGCAGCATAAGAGCGCCGCACATTGCCGGAACACCGGTGGTGTAGCTGATGGCCTGGCTGCCTACCTCACGGTAACACTCCTGATGATCGCATACGTTATAGATATAATAGGTCTTTGGCTGTCCGTCCTTGGTTCCTGTAAAGATACAGCCGATGTTTGTCTTTCCCTTCGTGCGTGGGCCAAGGCTGGCAGGGTCGGGCAGAAGCGCCTTTAAAAACTGAATCGGCACGATTTCCTGTCCATTGTACTGGATCGGAGCTGTTCCCAGCATACCTACATCTTCCAGACAGCGCATATGATCCAGATAGCTCTGTCCAAACGTCATAAAGAAACGAATCCGTTTTACATCCGGGAAGTTCTTTGCCAGAGACTCAATCTCCTCATGGTGCAGAAGATACATATCCTTCTGTCCCACCTGATCAAACGTATAATCCCTCTTAATGCTCATGGCCGGAATTTCAATCCAATGGCCGTCCTCCCAGTAGCTTCCCGGAGCGGAAACCTCACGCAGGTTGATCTCAGGGTTAAAATTGGTGGCAAATGCATAGCCGTGGTCGCCCCCGTTACAGTCTAAGATATCAATGGTGTCAATGGAATCAAATTCATGCTTTGCCGCATAGGCGCAGTACGCCTGGGTCACGCCGGGATCAAAGCCGCAGCCTAACAGGGCCGTAAGTCCTGCTTCCTCGAACTTTTTCTTATAAGCCCACTGCCAGGAATAATCAAAGTATGCAGAAAATCCCTCTTCCCTGCAGCGCTTTTCGTAAATCTCCCTCCACTTGGGATCATCGATATTCTCAGGCTCATAATTAGCCGTATCCATATAGTTGACGCCGCAGGCCAGACAAGCGTCCATGATGGTCAGATCCTGATATGGAAGGGCAATATTCATCACAAGCTCCGGCTTATATTCCCGGATCAGGCGGATCAGCTGCTGCACATCATCCGCATCCACCTGGGCTGTGGTAATCTTTGTTTTTGTAACAGGCTCCAGCTTCTCTGCCAGGGCATCACACTTGGATTTGGTGCGGCTGGCAATACACAGCTCTGTAAATACCTCGCTGACCTGACAGCACTTCTGGATCGCTACGCTGGCTACGCCGCCGCAGCCGATAACAAGAACTCTACTCATAAATGATCTCCTTTATATAAAAATATTAGGTTTCGGGTCTACCGATAAAGTCTGCCCTCATCCCTGATATTCAGGGCAAGTATCAGTTCCCGCAGCACCTTGCAGGCCGCAGCGGTGGAAACGCCGCTGGCATCCAGCATGGGAGCCAGTTCATTTATATCCGCTCCTGCGATATTGGCTTTGGTCACAGTGCGGATGGCGTTTAAAAGCTCCATAAAGCTTACGCCGCCCGCCTCCGGCGTTCCTGTTCCGGGAAAGCAGGAGGGATCCAGACAGTCCAGATCAATGGTAAGATACACAGGCGTCCCTGCCTTAGCCAAACGCTTTGTCAATTCCTCAAGACCCGAGAAATCAAACCGGTGCATATCTGTATGCTGCTTTGCAAACTCAAACTCGCTGCGGTCGCCGCTGCGGATGCAGAACTGGTGGATGCGCCCGTCTCCCATCAGGTCATGGCAGCGGCGCAGCACACAGGCGTGGCTCAGTCCGGCTCCCAGATAATCGTCCCGCAGATCTGCATGGGCGTCAAAATGTATGATATGCAGGTCAGGATGGCGCTTTAAGACAGCTCTCACAGCACCCAGGGTCACAAGATGTTCTCCGCCTAATAAAAGGGGGAATTTCCCATCTGAAAGAATCTGCTCTGCCCTGGCCTCGATATCCGCCAGAGCCGCCTCGCTGCTGCCAAAGCACAGCTCCATATCCCCGCTGTCAAAGACCCGGCAGTCGCACAGATCCGCCTCCTGATAAGGGCTGAAGGTCTCCAGCCCGTAGCTCTCGTGGCGTATGGCCGCAGGGCCGAACCTGGCTCCCGGACGGTAGCTTGTGGTGGAGTCAAAGGGCGCTCCGTACAGCACCATGTCTGCCTCCTCATAGCTGCTCTCACAGCCGATAAATGTTTCAATATTTGGGTAAAGCATCATCGTTCCTCCACTTCTCTCAGCATTTCTTCCAGGAACGCCGGCAGGTAAAAGGCGCCCACATGAAGCCGGGTGGTATAGTACCGGGTGCGCATATTCAGCCCGTTCCAGGCTGCAGCGTCCAGATCGTCGATAGGATGGTATTTCTTGCTGGCAAAGCCGAACAGCCAGTATCCTGCCGCAAAGGTAGGGATATGGGCCTGGTATACCTTACTGATAGGGAAGGTGCTGGCAATGCGCTTATGGCTACGCTGCATGGCACTGGCATCCTCCGCATAGAAAGGGCTTCCCTGCTGGTTTACCATGATTCCGTCCGGGCGCAGGGCATTAAAGCAGTTGCCGTAAAACTCACGGGTAAAGAGTCCTTCAGAAGGCCCGAAGGGATCAGATGAGTCTACAATGATCAGATCGTAGCGCTCCTCCCTCCGTCGGATGAATTTAAGGGCATTTTCAAAGTAAATGTGAACCCGGCGGTCATCCATCCGGCAGGCATTTCCCGGAAGGTAGGCGCGGCAGGCCTCTACCACCTGGGGATCCATCTCCACCAGATCAATGCGCTCCACCCGGTCATAGCGGGTCAATTCCCGCACCACGCCTCCGTCTCCTGCTCCGATCACCAGGATATCCTTGGCCTCCCGGTGAACCGACATCGGCACATGGGTGATCATTTCATCGTAGATAAATTCATCCCGCTCAGTCAGCATCACATTGCCGTCCAGGGTCAGCACCCGGCCGAACTCCGGCGTCTCAAAGATATCGATGCGCTGATAATCACTCTGTCTGGAATAAAGCTGGCGGTTGACACGGATGCTGTGCTTGACATCCGGGGTATGAAATTCAGAAAACCACATTTCCATGTTCATTTCTCCTCTTCTTATGCAAGTACGTTCAGATGCAGGATATCCGGGTCCTCAGGGCCTGTCATATTGCATCCCTTGGCTTTGGCGTATTCGATATAATCCAGGATCTCAGCGGTGATCCGCTCCCCCGGCGCCAGGATCGGGATACCAGGCGGATAACACATGACGAACTCGCTGCACACCTTCCCCTCCGTCTCCCGCAGAGGAAGACTGATCTTGTCCGCGTAAAAGGCCTCCTGGGGGCTGGCGGCCACCTGGGGATCAATATACTCCTGGCTGAGAAGTCCCGTTCCATCGGTGTGATAGCGCCGTTTGATCTCTGCCAGAGCGCTGACCAGGCGCTCTACCTCCTGAGGCCGGTCTCCGATGGAAAGGTACGCCAGAATATTTCCAATATCGCCAAACTCGATCTGTATATCGTACTCATCCCGCAGGATATCGTAGACCTCAATGCCTGCCAGACCGATATCCAGTGTGTGAACACTTAGCTTGGTGGCATCAAAATCAAAGATGGAATTTCCGTTGCACAGTTCCTTTCCAAAGGCGTAATAGCCTCCTACAGCATTGATTTCCTCCCTTGCATACTCTGCCATATCCGATACCTGATGGAAAACAGAACGTCCCCTCAGGGCAAGATTCCTTCGGGAAATGTCAAGGCTGGACATCAGAAGATAGCTGCCGGAGGTGGTCTGCGTCAGGTTGATGATCTGGCGCACATAGCCCGAATGGACATTTGGCCCGGTCAGCAGAAGGCTGGACTGGGTAAGGCTGCCTCCGCTCTTGTGCATGGAAACAGAAGCCATATCTGCTCCCGCCGCCATAGCGGACACCGGAAGGCCGCCGCCAAAATAAAAATGAGTGCCGTGAGCCTCGTCCGCCAGACAGAGCATACCTGCATCGTGAGCCATACGCACAATGGCCCTAAGATCACTGCATATGCCATAGTATGTGGGATTATTGACAAGAACCGCTACTGCCTTCGGATGCTCCGCAATCGCCTTTGCTACCTGCTCCCGTTTCATCCCAAGGGAGATTCCAAGGCGCTGATCCACCTCCGGATTCACATAAACAGGCACAGCGCCGCAGAGAACCAGGGCATTAAGCACGCTGCGGTGTACATTTCTGGGAAGAATGATTTCGTCTCCCCGCTTACAGACCGTCAGCACCATGCTCTGTACCGAACTGGTAGTCCCTCCCACCATCAAAAAAGCATGGGCAGCCCCAAAGGCATCCGCAGCCAGTTCTTCCGCCTCACGGATCACAGAGACGGGATGGCACAGGTTATCCAGAGGTTTCATGCTGTTTACATCCACTCCCACGCACTGCTGCCCCAAAAATGCGGTCAGCTCTGGATTTCCCCTTCCTCTTTTGTGTCCCGGCACATCAAAAGGAACCACCCGCATCTGGCGGAATCGTTCCAGCGCTTCGTGGATCGGCGCACGGCGCTGATCCAGACGGCTATGTGTTCCATTCATATTTTCCTCCGTCCTTTGGTATCCTTTTCCCGGTTTTCATGGCAATATAAAAAACGCAGATCCGCACAGCATCTGTGCAAACCTGCGTTCATAAGCCCGAAAACATTCCTCCCCTGTTTTTCCTGACAGGGATATCCTTCGTGTCAGAGTCTATATAGCAATCCTACTTTTACCACTCTTATTGACCGTTTCACAAGTCTGCGCAGCCTGCGCAATTCTGGTTATCAAAAGGAACCAACTTATAAAATTTGAGCTTCTAACTCAATCAATAAGGCAACCAAAGCTGCCTGTCGGCATTGGACCCGGCTGTCCGTATGGCCTTAGCCCCTTTGGGGCGGTCCGTAATTATTGCTTTTAGCTTCTGCACGATCCGTCTGAAAATTCCCCGTCGTTTCAAAACGCCGGGATTCTCCTGCTCTGACTTTCTCGTCCAAATCGTATTCAACATAGCACAGAGGGCCGCAAATGTCAACGATTTTTCTGATCCGTCCGCAGGACGTCCTGTCTTAGGGCCTGTTGTCCCTGTTTATATTTCCTCTGCAGCGTCATTTTCCAGCAGGGTCATCTCATACTTATCCAAAATGATATTCTGTATCATCTCTCTGGTGTCGGAATTGATAGGATGGGCGATATCACGATACTCTCCGTCCGCAGCGCGGCGGCTGGGCATGGCAATAAACAGCCCTTTTTCTCCCTCAATCACCTTGATATCGTGAACGACAAATTCATTATCCATGGTAATGGATACGATTGCCTTCATCTTCCCTTCTTTTTCTACCCTTCTGACTCTTACATCTGTAACCTGCATACTTATCCCCTTCCGTCTTTTCGGCAGCCCCCTTGCTGCCCCTCCCGCGCGCAGCGGGAAGCGACTGCGCGTCAATTATAATGTATATCTCTCGTTCTTCTCCACAACGATCTTGATGTTATCCGGCATACCGATATGAGTGGTATTGGCCCGGATGGTATCGCGGCTTTCTACAATACAGTTCTCGATCACTGTGTTGTCCCCGATATATACGTCATTTAAGATAATGGAGTTCTTGATCACACAGTTATTTCCAACATAGGCTTTCTTAAAAAGAATCGAATTTTCCACTGTGCCGTTTAAGATACATCCGCTGGAAATCAGGCTGTTTCTCACCGCTGCTCCGGGGTTGTACTTGGCCGGAGGCAGATCATCAATCTTGGTGTAGACGTCCGGATACTCCCGGAAGAAATAATTTCTCACCTCAGGCTTCAGAAAATCCATATTTGTCTTATAATAAGACTCCACTGTGGCAATATTGCTCCAGTAGCTCTCCAGCTTATAGGCATAGATCCTCTTTAAATTCTTATAGCGCACGAGAATGTCATTAACCAGATCGTACCGATCCTCGGCCGCACAGCGCTCCAAAAGTTCGATCAGCTGCCTTCTTCGGATCACATAAATACCGCAGGAAATGGTAGTGGCATCCGATGCCATGGGCTTTTCCTCAAAGTCCACAATCCTTCCGTCCCCCGCCAGCTTCACGCAGCCAAAACGGGTTACGTCCGTGCCTTCTTCCATGTCCTTGCACACAACGGTTATATCTGCCTTTTTCTCAATGTGATACTCCAGGACCCTGTTGTAATCCAGCTTGTACACACCGTCGCCGGAGGCAATCACCACATAGGGTTCATGACTGTTCTTTAAAAATGTAAGATTCTGATACAGAGCGTCCGCCGTCCCCCGGTACCAGTCTCCGTTTTCCGGGGTAATAGAAGGAGTGAATAAAAACAGTCCTCCCTGCTTGCGTCCGAAATCCCACCATTTGGAGGAGCTTAAGTGGAGGTTTAAGGACCTGGAATTGTACTGTGTAAATACCGCCACATTCTGAATGTGGGAATTGCTCATATTGCTTAACGCAAAATCAATGCTGCGGTAGCTTCCTGCAACCGGCATGGCGGCTACTGCCCTCTTATTGGACAGTTCCCGCATCCTCTTGCTGTTTCCACCTGCTAAAACGATACCGATTGCTCTCATTTCACGCCACCTGCCTTTATAATGTAATGTCCCCCTGCCAGTATTCCGTCAGGATAGTCGTCTCTGTCCGTCTCCCCCGCAATGGCTGTATTCCGTCCGATCTGCACGCCGTCAGGGATCACGGAATTTTCGCCGATGGTAGCCAGTTCAAACTGATATACCTTCTGATCGTAGATGCTGGGCGCGTACTCGCCTGTGCCGATCTGGACGTTTGCGCCGACTCTCACATTTTCAGCGATAATCGCCTTGTCCACCACTGTTCCGGCTCCAATGCGGGTTCCCTGCATCACGATGGAATCGCGGATCACCGCTCCCGGCTCAACGATCACGCCGGCGCCGATCACGGAATTCGACACATTGCCGTGGATCTCTGTTCCCTCTCCGATGATGCTGCGTTCGATACTGGCGTCCTCCCCTATGTACTGCGGCGGAATCACGTCGCTCTTTGTATAGATCTTCCAGTATTCCTCATAAAGGTTAAACTCAGGGATAATGTCGATGAGTTCCATATTGGCCTCCCAATAGGAACCAAGTGTGCCTACATCCTTCCAGTAGCCGTTGTACTCGTAGGCAAAGATACGGTCTCCCTTGCCATGGCAGTATGGAATAATGTGCTTTCCGAAGTCACAGCCGGGCTCGTCCTTTAAACGGATCAAAGCATCCCTTAATACGGGCCAGCTGAAAATATAGATACCCATGGAAGCCAGATTGCTTCTGGGAACAGCAGGCTTTTCCTCAAACTCTGTAATACGGTTAGTCTCGTCTGTGATCAGGATACCGAAACGGCTGGCCTCCTCGATCGGCACAGGCATGGCAGCAATGGTGACATCCGCATTATTCGCCTTGTGATAATCCAGCATTACCTCATAATCCATCTTGTAGATGTGATCGCCGGAAAGGATCAGGACATACTCAGGATTATACGCTTCCATATACTCCAGATTCTGGTAGATCGCGTTGGCAGTGCCGGTGTACCAGTCGCTGCCCTTGCTTCTTTCGTATGGAGGTAAGATGGTCACGCCGCCTACGTTCCTGTCCAGATCCCATGGAATACCGATTCCAATATGGGCATTTAAACGCAACGGCTGGTACTGCGTCAGAACTCCTACTGTGTCGATACCGGAGTTAATGCAGTTGCTCAGCGGAAAATCAATGATACGGTACTTTCCCCCAAAAGATACCGCCGGCTTGGCTACTTTCTGTGTCAGAACGCCAAGACGGCTTCCCTGTCCGCCAGCTAAAAGCATGGCTATCATTTCTTTCTTAATCACGTTATCACCTCTTGCTGTTATTTTTTGTAAATATAATTATATCATAAAATTCATTTTTCGTACACAAATATTTAATTTTATTTTGTTATTTTTGCGCAGTTTTCCGACATTTTTTGATTAAAAGCTCCATATTTCTTCTATTTTCTCCATATATTGTGTTATTACGCCCTTTCTCCCACTAGATGTTCTTTCTGATGTCGACAAAAAGCCGGTTCTTTCTATGTCCGAAAGGGCCTGGAAAGCCTTGAAACATTGAGAAAAATATCATATAATCACGATATGCGCTTTTTTATATAGAAATTTACAGAAAAAAGAAAGGGAGTTACCATTATCATGGATCTGATTACAGTAAGAGAACTCTACAAACACCCCGAACAGTATATGGATAAGGAAATAACCATCGGCGGATGGATCCGCAGCCTCCGCGATTCCAAAAGCTTCGGTTTTATCGTTATCAGCGACGGAACCTATTTTGAGCCATTGCAGGCTGTTTATCATGACACCCTGGAAAATTTTCAGCAGGTATCCAAACTGGGCGTAGGAACGGCCGTCATCATAAAGGGCGTCCTGGTGGCTACGCCTCAGGCAAAACAGCCTTTTGAGATCCAGGCCACAGAGGTTGCCGTAGAGGGTGCCTCCGCACCGGATTATCCCCTCCAGAAGAAGCGCCACTCCTTTGAGTACCTGCGCACCATTTCCCATCTGCGCCCCAGAACCAACACCTTCCAGGCCGTGTTCCGCGTGCGTTCCCTCATCGCCTACGCCATCCATCAGTATTTCCAGGAACGTGATTTCGTCTATGTGCACACTCCTCTGATTACAGGCAGCGACTGCGAGGGAGCAGGCGAGATGTTCCAGGTTACTACCATGGATCTGAACAATATTCCAAAGACCGAGGACGGCAAAGTGGATTTTAAGCAGGATTTCTTCGGTAAGCCCACCAACCTGACGGTAAGCGGCCAGTTAAACGGCGAGACCTATGCTATGGCCTTCCGCAATATCTACACCTTCGGGCCAACCTTCCGCGCTGAGAACTCCAATACCACCCGCCATGCTGCCGAGTTCTGGATGATCGAGCCTGAGATCGCTTTCGCGGATCTGGACGATAATATGAGACTGGCTGAGGGTATGTTAAAGTACATCATCCGCTTTGTACTGGAGCACGCTCCGGAGGAGATGAACTTCTTTAACCAGTTTGTGGACAAGGGATTATTAGACCGTTTGAACAACGTGCTGAACTCTGAGTTCGGCCGCATCACCTACACAGATGCCGTAAAGCTGTTAGAGGAGCACAATGACCAGTTTGACTACAAGGTATCCTGGGGCTGCGACCTTCAGACGGAGCATGAGCGTTTCCTGACCGAACAGATCTTTAAAAAGCCTGTATTCGTTACTGACTATCCGAAAGAGATCAAGGCTTTCTATATGAAGATGAACCCGGATAACCGCACGGTAGCCGCAGTAGACTGTCTGGTTCCCGGCATTGGCGAGATCATCGGCGGAAGCCAGAGAGAGGACGACTATGATAAGCTGGTTGCCAGAATGGAGGAGCTTGGCCTTAAGAAGGAGGACTACGGCTTTTATCTGGATCTGCGCAAATACGGCTCTGCCCGCCATGCAGGCTTTGGCCTGGGCTTTGAGCGCTGCGTGATGTACTTAACCGGTATGTCCAACATCCGCGACGTGATTCCATTCCCAAGAACTGTAAACAACTGCGAGCTGTAATTTACAGCAGCTGCTCACAACGGCGGGAAAACAGGAACAAAAACAGGTGTTGCGCTCGCTTATAAGCTTGATTTTGCTCCTGAAAGGCATTCAAAAAGATGCCCCATCCTGAATCATTTGATTTTATACACATTTAAACACATTTTTAGGGCCTGTTACATCTATAACAGGCCTTGATGTTTATAGGGGAGGCTCTATGAAATTCATACACACCGGCGACGTACACTGGGGCATGACCCCAGACGCGGATAAACCCTGGGGAAAGGAACGGGCCCAGGCCATCCGCGATACCTTTAAGGCGATCATAGACCGCGCGGGGAAACTCCAGGCAGACTGCCTGTTTATCAGCGGCGATCTCTTCCACCGCCAGCCTTTGATGCGGGATCTGAAGGAGGTAAACTATCTCTTTTCTACCATCCCGGACGTAAAGGTCATACTCATTGCGGGCAATCATGACCGGATCCGGGATAATTCCACAGTTTTAAGTTTCAAATGGAGTCCCAATGTCACCTTTCTCATGAACTCTGACGTAAGCTCAGTGTATTTTGAAGATATCAACACAGAGGTCTACGGCTTCAGCTATCACACCACGGAAATCCGCGCGCCCCTTTTAGAGGATATCCAGGTTCCCTTAAACAACCGGATCCAGATCCTTTTAGCTCACGGAGGCGATATTTCCCATGTTCCTATGAATTTCAATACCCTGGGGTTATCCCCATTTTCCTATATTGCCCTGGGACATATCCACAAACCCCAGGTGATCGCTGAGGATAAAATCGCCTACTGCGGCTCCCCGGAGCCTCTTGACCTGACAGAAACGGGGCCTCACGGGTATTTTGAAGGGGAGATCCATCCTGTGACACGGCGTCTGACCCGTCTGGAGTTTATCCCTGCCTCTGCCCTCCGCTATATCCCTCTTGCTGTAACAGTTACGCCGGAGACTACCAACGGCGGTCTTACGGACCGCATTGTAAATGAGATTGAAAAACGGGGCAGGGAGCATATCTACCGCTTTCGTCTGAAAGGTATGAGAGATCCGGACATTGAGTTTGACCTATCCTCCCTTTCGGCCCGTTTTCGGATCGGTGAGATCATCGACGAATCCGAGCCCCAGTACGACTTTCCCGCCCTGTTTGCGGAGCATTCCAGCGATATGATCGGTTTTTACATCCAGGCCCTTCAGAAGGATGATATGTCTGCAGTAGAAAAAAAGGCCCTGTACTATGGAGTCAATGCGCTGCTCCACACCACTGACGAAAGGAGTTAGACCCAATGAAAATACTCAGTCTGCATATCGACGGCTTTGGAAAATTAAATGACCGTGATCTCTCCTTTAAAGACGGCTTAAACGTGGTATACGGGAGAAATGAGGCCGGCAAATCCACGCTCCACACCTTTATCCGCGGGATGCTCTTTGGCATCGAACGCCAACGGGGACGGGCCTCAAAAAATGACATCTACTCCCGTTTCGAGCCCTGGTCCAAAAGCAGCGTATACGAAGGCTGGCTTCGCCTGGAAAGCCAGGGAGAAATCTTTCGGATCCAGAGACGGTTTCACAGGGGAAATAAAAGCCTTACAATTGTAAATGAAACAAAGGGCTGCGAGGAAACGCCCGATGCGGCCCTGTGGGAACGGCTGCGGTGCGGCCTTACGGAGACAGCCTATAACAACACCATCAGCATCGGACAGCTGAAAAGCGCCACCGACAGCGGCATGGTGGCTGAGCTTCGCAACTACATAGCCAACTTAAACACCTCCGGCAGCATTGCCTTAAATATTACCAGGGCAAGCGCTCTGCTGAAAGCCCAGAGGCGGGAAATGGCGGCGAAAATCGTTCCTGAGGCAGCCAGACGGTATACTGCACTTCTGGGGGAGATGAGAGCCATAGAGCACGAGATTTCCGATCCCCGCTACGCCAACGAACTGGCAGCCAGACAAACAGAACGGGCAGCCGTAAAGGAGGAGCTGGACAGCCGGCAGAAAGAGAAGGAAACCCTTTTGGAAAAAGCGGCCAGAGGACAGCAGATACTGCAGAACAGCCATTTCACAGATGAGACTTCTGTAGAAGAATACCAGGAGCAGGCCTCCCGGACTTATGAAGCGTACCGGCGCGCAGAGGCCGACTGCAGGGGGATGCTTTTGGGGCCTGGAAACATCCTATGCATTGTTCTTTCGTGCCTTTTTATGACCTCCATGGGGCTGTGTATCGGAGCTCCTGATACCATGCATGAGCTGCTCATCCGGTTCGGCCCCAGAAACGCCGGATCATCTCCTGCATTTTTCACCTTTCTGACCGCGGTCTCCGGGCTGGGAGCCATTCTTTTCCTGACAGCGGTCCTGATGCAGATATATGGCGCACGGAGGCGCAGACGAACGCTTGCCATTGCCTCAAAACGACTCTCCGGGCTGTTAAAGGAGCAGCTGGGGGAAATTTCTGTTTCTGAAGAATCTATGGCGCAGTTTGAACGGCGTATGGCAGAATACCTTCGTCTGGGAAAAGCTGTCCGTCAGTCAGAGGAGGCCCTGAAACGTCTTACGGCTGAGATTGCACAGCTGCAGTCCAGAGAATCCACCCTTACAAATGAAATCGAGGTACAGCAGCGCCTTCAGTGGGAACTGGAGCAGAAGCTGGAACGCCTCAGCATCTGCCGCAGTGAAGCCGAGGGGCTAAAACACGTTCTGGCGGAAAATGAGCGGGTTCAGGAGGAGCTTGACGCCCTGGATCTGGCCCAGGATACCTTAACGAATCTGTCCGCTACCATACGGGATTCCTTTGGGCTGTATCTGAACAAAACCGCCTCTGAGCTCATTGCAGGCATCACCGGAGGCATCTATACCAGTATGAGCATCAACCAGGATTTAAACATCTTTATGAATACTCCCGACCACCTGGTGCCCATCGAACAGGTCAGCAGCGGCACCATGGATCAGATTTATCTGGCAGTGCGTCTGGCAGCAGCAAAGCTGGTGCAGGCAGACAAAGATCAGATGCCCTTAATCTTTGACGACAGCTTTGCCCTGTACGATGACGACCGGTTAAAAACTGCTTTAAAATGGCTTTCCAGGGCATTTCAGGGCCAGATCATTCTATTTACCTGCCATCAGAGAGAAGCGCAGCTTCTGACCGCAAATCAGGTGGACTTCCACTATCTGACCCTTTAAGAAACAACGGGCGGAAAACATGGTTTCCTGCCCGTTGTCAAACCTTTTAAATTCCCCATCTCTGACTCATCGCCTGCAGCCTGACCATATGGGGATAAATACGGCCGGTATTCATCAGCTCTCTTGGCGTTCCCTGTTCTGCGGCTATACCGTCCGAAAGTACGACCACCTTATCTGCACGGCTGACGGTACGCATACGGTGTGCGATCACAAGTACGGTCTTATCTTTTATGAGCCTTGACAGCGCCGTCTGTATCTGACTCTCATTTTCCACATCAAGACTTGCTGTCGCTTCATCCAGCAGTATAATGGGCGCATTTTTAAGGAACGCGCGCGCAATGGACACTCTCTGTCTCTCTCCGCCGGACAGTTCACAGCCGTTTTCACCGATCATGCTGTGATAACCCCTGGGGAGCTTCTTGGTAAATTCATCGCAGTTTGCCAGCCTGGCCGCCTCCATCACCTCTTCATCCGCTGCGTCTTTTCTGCCGATCCTGATGTTTTCCATGATAGTATTGTTAAACAAAGTCACATCCTGAAATACGATTGAGTATAATGAAAGCAGTGTTTCCGGCTCTATTTTTGATATATCCATCCCTCCAACGGTTATTTTCCCCCTGTCTATGTCCCAGAATCTCGCCGCCAGACGCGATACCGTTGTTTTCCCGCCGCCGGACGGCCCCACTAAGGCAGTCACCTCCCCCTGCTTTGCAGTAAAAGAAACGTCCTTTAAAACCGTTCTTCCTGTATTGTAGGCGAAGCCCACATGGTCAAACACAATATCGCAGCCCTGGTTCGTTACCCTGTTTTCTCCTGTCTGAACGGGGTACTCCAAAATTTCATTCATGCGTTTTATATTCGTTCTGGTAGAAATCACCGCAGCAAGATTCTGCAGTGCACCTTCCAGAGGGGAGTACAGCCTTGAGGCGGCCAGCAAAAACATAAAGAAAAGCGGAATGTCAATTTCCCCGCGGATCAGCAGAGCAGAGCCGGTAAGGGCAACCGTAGCGATCCCAAGCTTTAAGATCAGAGTAGAAGAAACAACAAACAGCGCCGTTCCAAATTCTGTGACGATCTGGCCGTTTTCTGCCCGGTCAATTCTTTCATCAAGCCCCTTCAGATAATCTCCTTCCGCATTATTTGCCTTTAAATCCTGCAGGCACTCGATGCACTCCTGCACACCGCTCTCCAGTGCCACATTGGCTGTGACAGATCTGCTTTTAAAATACTCCTGTATACGCGCTGAAAAAAGTGTCACTGCAAATGCAATCGGCAGCACCCACACTGCCGCCAGAGCCATCCGCCAATCATAGGCAAACAGGCAGCTCCCAATAAGCACAGTTGAAATAATGGACCCCGTCAGGGATGGTACAAAATGGGAGAATGCCGTTTCAAGGGCGGCGCAGTCCCCCATAATGGAATTTGTCAGATCCGCAATGTCCTTTTTCCCGAAAAAGGACAGGGGTATTTTTCGGAGCTGTTCCGCCAGAGCGATCCGTCTCACTCCGCTTTCCACATAGGTTGCCAGATAGGTTGCATTATATTGAAACCGCGCTGCGGTCCATATCAGGCAAAGACAGATAAAAACACCTGCCGCATAGAAAGCAGTCCGGCTCCCGTTCACAGCCCCATTCATGGTATCGATAACAAAATAATACATAAGTCCTACCGGACACATAAGGGATATATCCTGGACCACGCAGGCAGCACACCCTTTGATTAGATCTACAGCCCCCTGTCTTGACAGCGCAAAGCGCCTTTGCAGTATCTCAATCATGCTCTTACCTCCTTTGCAATCTTCCATTCCGCCGCCTGAGAATAATCTCTCCACATACGGCTGAATATCCCCTTTTGCTTTATCAGGTCACTGTGTCCGCCGCTTTCAGCTATCTCGCCGTCCCGCAGTACATAGATGCAGTCCGCGTCCGTAATGGATGAGAGCCTGTGAGCAATCATGATCACCGTTTTTCCATTTGAAAGCGCTGAGATGGCCTGTCCCACACGAACCTCATTGTCAGGATCGGCAAACGCGGTCGCTTCATCAAGAATCAGGATAGGCGCATTTTTCAGAACTGCGCGGGCAATGGCGATCCGCTGCTGTTCACCGCCGGAGAGATATACGCCGTTTGCGCCCACAACGGTATCGATCCCCTCCGGCAGTTTTTTGATTATGTCCAGGCACTGCGCCGTCTCTAATGCCTTAAGAACCTCTTCCCGCGATGCGTCCGGCTTTGCAATGCGTACATTTTCCAGCAGGGACGCTTTCATAAGACGGCTGTTCTGGAATACAAAAGACACAGTATTCATCAGCGTTTCCTTTGGAATATCCCGTATGTCCACATTTCCAATCAGCACGCGCCCCTTTTGAGGGTCAAAAAAACGCGCCGCAAGATTTGCCAGCGTGGTCTTGCCGCTTCCAGATGCGCCTGCCAGGGCTATTTTCTGCCCTGGCCGGATGGACAGCGACACATCGCTTACGGCATTTTTTACTCCGTCATAGCTGTAGCTGACGTGTTCCAGCACAACCGAAGCGTCCGCCGGCACATGGTCTTCCCTTCCCCGGGAAAGCGGTTTTTCTCTCAAAACCTCATCGATCCGGTTTATTGCGTCATTTACGATCATGGAATCCTCGCTCATAAACATGATCTTTGTCAATGTCGTTCCGATAACCGGTGTGACCACAATATAAAAAATGAGATTCAGCAGCACTTCCTTTGACGCGCCGTTTCCTGTTAATATTATTCCGCCGGCAATCAGAAACGCGAATACAGAGTTGACTGCGGTGGTATAAAAAAGCATCGGCCCCCTCATCTCCTTTGTATACTCGATGACCCATTTTTCATAATTATCAATGGATGCCTTAAAGCGCTTAAACGAAAAGATGGTCTGTCCAAAGGTTTTTACCACTGGTATGCCCCTTATATATTCCACTGCCTCATTGGACATATCCGCAAGAGCATTCTGGTATTCCTTCATTTTCAGCTCCATGTTTTTTCCGGTCATTCTCATCATAATAAGAAAACCAAGCGCCACCGGGATTAGGCTCAGGAGTCCCAGCCTCCAGTCAAACGCCAGAAGCATAAAAAGCAGCCCTATGGGAGTAGCGACCGCTCCGGCCTTATCGGGCAGCCGGTGGGCAAGATAGGTTTCCGTCGCACTGCTGGATGTATTTACGATCCTGCGCAGCTTTCCGCTTCCGTATTTTTCCGTTACCCCAAGAGGCAGAGAAACAATATGGCGCATAAGGGCCTTTCGTATATTAGACGCTACCCGAAATGCGCTTATATGCGAACACATCAGCGCAGCTATATAAACAATAACCGAGATAACCGCAAATCCTACGGCAGACCAGCCGCAGCCGGTGATGTTTCCTGCCTGGGAAATATCCGGGAAAGCCTCCAGTATATCGTGAATAATGCGCCATATATACCAGAAAGGCACAAGAGCCAGCAGCGCACTCATTGCGGACAGGGTCCAGGAAAGATATGCCAGGATCCTGTATTTTCCCGCATACTCCATTAGTCTTGACAGATCCGACTGTTTTTTCATCCAAAAACCTCCTTGCTTAAACCTGTTTTATAATCCCCTTTTTTGTTAGTTTAAACTAACTTATATGTAAAAATTATAGGGCTACTGCCCCATAATCTTCATCCACCCGGCGGTATAAAAGGCCCGCATTTCTTTCAGGTATCCCTTTGCCTCCTCTAACGGCATCTCATGTATGATCAGCTCGAAAAATGTATTAAACATTCCCGTAATCAAAATATGCTCCAGTCTCTGGTCAATGGGGGGCGATGGCCTTCCCAGTTGTTTAAGAACCTCTAAATAATCATGCGTTCCCTTTGTCTCAATCTCTGCCATCTCATCGATAAGCCCTGCAAAGCGCGTTCCCTCCGAGCGGCAGAGTATCAGCTTAAACTCATTCAGATGCGCATATGCATATAAAAGCATATCATACATACATTCGCCGGAAACGGCGCTAAGATTGTTCGGCTGCTCTTCCTTAGGCAGATCGGCAAACTCCTGCTGCGCCCTGGAAAAGCAGTTTAAAAAATGGTCATACTGTTCGCCCACCAGCGCCTCGAATAAATCTTCCTTGCTCTTAAAATACCCGTAAAACGCCCCTGTCGTAACACCGGCCGTCTTTACGATATTTCGCAGAGACGCAGACTTAAAGCCTTTCTCCAGAAACTCCTGCATGGCGGCTGAACGAATTAAATCCAACGTTGTCTGCTCTGTTACACTCATATATGCCTTCCTCGAATATAACAGCGATATATAACACTGTTATATTCTATATCGCTTTTAAACATTTGTCAATGGGATTTTTCAGTTTCCCTCCTACTGGCCGTCCGCTTTCTTCTGCCCGTTTGCCTTATACAGGGCGATAGCCTCTGTTATATTAGAAGCGGCGCCGGCCTGGATCAGCCGCGACAGCTCGCTTAAACGGTCGGGGTCTAAAAATTCCTTTCCCAGGTAGGGGCCGTAGGTATCCGTAATATAGATGTTCTGATCGCGGATGCTGTCCTCTAAGCTGCGCAGCTGGGCGATGGTGTCGTTTAACTCAGCCTCCATCTCCAGAATCTGAGCTTTCCGGCTTCCCTCGATCTCGTCAGAAATAATGTTGCGGGTCACATTTTCAAAGCTGCTGATGGCCTCCTTTTTCCGCTCTGCGATCTCAGACAGTTCCTGCTGGGCGCAGGCAATCTCATCATCATATTTTTCCAGATCGTACAGAGCTTCATTGCCGTCCTTTTGAATGGTACGGGTAATAACCCGGATCTTTTTGTTGTTGGAGCGCAGCAGGTTGCGTATCTCCCTGCCCTTCTTTAACGCCTCCTGATACCGTATTCTGGTGTGGTTTCCAACCATCAGATAAAGGCCTCCCAGAAGAAATACGTCCGCCACATAAACCGCGATCAGATGCCACCATTTCCGCTCCGGGATAAGAAAATAGATCCCGCAAGGCAGCGCCAGGAAACAGATCAGGAAGGTCACAAGCCCGATTCCCAGCTCCTTAAGCCCTCTGGGATAATAAAGAGCATAATAAAAGGTAGAATTTACAAAGGCCGGAACCCTGTCTTTCTTAAAGGTGGTCTTTAGCTGCACCTTCAGGTCACGATTATGATCCTTCAGCTGGCTGGTCTCCTCTGCGATCCGCTCCTTTACACCTTTGTCTTTGGCCTTCTCCCGTCTGGTTCTGGCTTTCTTAAGTTTCTCCTGCCCCCTGGCGATTTCTCTGTCATAGCTGGTATCGATCTCATCCCTCCGTGACCGGATCGTCCGAGAAATGGTATCCGCCACCTCCTTTTTCACAGAAGCCAGCTCTTTCTCCCTTCTGCTCTCCTCTGCCGACAGCTGCTGGGCTGTACGGCTGTCGCAGTTTACACGGTATACCGCGTCTCTGGCCTCTGCCAGAAATTTTCCATAGTCTGTAATGGCCTGTGCCACCTGTATGTCCTCCTTGTAAATCCTGACGCTCCCAGATGGTCTGCAAACGCCATTCTTTCGTGATCTTCTTTCCATAGCTTACTACAAATTAACCCTGCGGGCAAGAGATGGGCCGATTTTCCATCTCTGATTTTTGGAAAATGAGCCTTCACGCAGCCCCCATTGTTATGCTATACTAAAGCACAGACAAATATACGCCTTCAGAAAAAGGAGATTATTATGTTCAGAATGTGGGGTAAACTCATAAAAGACAACCATCTGATAAAGGATATGACCGTCTGCCGGAGCGACTATTCCCAATCCCGGACCCAGATGGTATTTGACTGCCTGGATGAGATATGCTGCGACTTTGACCTGGAAAAGCCCATATGGCTGGATTCCAATGTAAAGGACTTCCAGCTTCACGCAAAAACCCGGTTCGGCCGGGATCATTTCATCGAATCCATTGACTTTGATTATCTGGAAATACAGGTCATTGAGGAATAAAAGACGCACCAAAAACTCCTGCCTGCGGCAGCATTTTCTGGGGACACACGCAAAAGAGGCCAGCCCGTCGGGACTGGTCTTTCATCTTTTCTATCCGTCATATCTGTCATAATCAAACGCCTCGATCCACCGCTCAAATTCATCCGCTGGAAGAGGTTTTGAAAAAAAATATCCCTGAACAATATTACAGCCTGTCGTTTTTAAATATGCGATCTGATCCCCTGTCTCAATTCCCTCTGCCACTGTTTTGATGTTCAGAGCCTTAGCCAGGTTCATAACGCAGGAGATAATGCTGCGGGCCTTCTGATCCTTCAGATCAAGGAAAAAGGAACGATCCAGCTTAAGCACATCCGTATCAAACTCCCGCATCAGAGAAAGAGAAGAATATCCCACGCCAAAATCATCGATGGAACAGCGAAAGCCGTATTCATGGATCTGTTTTACGCCTTCTCTCACCTTCTGTAAATGAGCATCATCTAAAAATATAGACTCGGTCAGTTCAAACTCAATCAACTCTCTTGGGATCTGATACCGGTCTGTAATCTCCACGAACCGTTCCAGAAAATGAGTTTCTGTGAAATGAACCCGTGAAAGGTTGACAGACACCGGAAAGCAGGGATTCCTCCTGTCTATCCATGTACGCATCCATTCACAGGTGCGCTCGCATACATACCGATCCAGTGTCCGAATCTTGTCACCTGCCTCTAAAAGAGGAATAAAAACAGCCGGAGAAAGCAGTCCGCGCTCTGGGTGCTGCCAGCGCACCAGAGCCTCTGCGCCTTCCACCTTCTTTGTTCTGAGGCTTACCTTTGGCTGAAAATAAACCTTAAAGTCCTGACTTCCAATAGCCTCTTCAAACTGGTCATTCAGTTCTCTTTCGTCCTGAAGCCGTTTTGCCAGTTCTCTGCTGTAGCACACACAGGTTCCGTCTTCCCCTTTGGGGCTGCTTTTTGCCGCAAGCCGGGCCTGATCCTGAACCGCAGTAAAATCGGTATCATTATTTTCAATAAAACTGGCTCCCTGACGAAAGATCATCCGATATCTGGGAAGTCCAGGATCTGCAAGCGGCCCATACGCATTTATATCCTCTATGATCTCATTCAGCCGTACCTGAAGAGCAGCAGGCTCCCGTTCCTGCAGGCAGAGGAAAAAATGATCCATCTCACTGCGGACGGCAAACTCCCCATTTTCCTTATTCAGGCAGGAAATGATAACCCTGTAAAAATACTTCAGCATCTCACTGCCTTTTTGCTCACCATGCTTCTCATTGATATGTTTGAAATCCACCACATCCAGAAGAACGACCACATACTGCCCTGCTTTTCCCGCCTGGCACAGCGCCTCATATTTCATCTGAAAATCCAGCTTATTTCCTCCGTCTGTCACATCATCAGAAAATGCAAGCCTTTCCAGAAAATTCGTCATGGCGTCATGGCTTTTAAAAAATGCGGCGGAAAAACAGCCAAGAATTGCAAGCAGCGCAAGCTCATAAGCCAGCGCCCGGACTACATATCCCTCTGAAATACTGGAAAATAAATTGGAAGGCACGATAGATACCATGGCCCAGTCATTGATGCCTAATGGATCATAGGATAAGTAAACATCCCTTTGGCCTTTCACAGAAATTGAAAATACGCCGCCGCGGCCTGCACGAAGGTTTTTCTTCATCTGTTTCATGTCATTTTCTATAGGGATTCCATAATCGGGATTTTCAAACAGGGCATATGCTTTCTCGCGAGCGCCCTTATCCTCTGAAGACAGGATAATATTCCCCTCATGGTCAATAATACAGCTGTAGCTCTGTCCCTCAAAAATCTCGTCTGTAAGGATATTCTGCATCGCAGCCTGCTCATTTCCCCCCAGAAAGTATCCCACCGTCTTTGCGCCTTCCCGAAGAGCTGCCGCATAGATTACATAACCATCTTGAAACGCCACTGTCCCGCTTTCATTTGTCAGAGAACGTTTAACCACCGTAAGATTTCCTATCTCCTGTCCATCCTCACTGACATGGCCCTGGGAACTGCCGGAGGTATATACCTTTCCGTTTTCTAAATCACAGTATATGATAAAGTCCAGACCGCACACACCGCGTTTGCGGTCTAAAAATTCCTGTGTATCTTCCTTTGAGATTCTTAAAACAGAATCACTGATATTGTTTACAAGGGTCAGTTTTTCCCTGATATGGCGGGCTGCCAGCCTGGTCAGCTGAGCCGTGTAACGGTCTACATACCCTAAAGCATTATCTGCCGCCTGCCTCCTCATGGAAATGATATTAACCCCTGAAAAAATAATCAGTATCAGCGACAGCGTTATCAGCCAAATAAGCTGATTTTTTCTCTTCTTCTGCATTTTTTCTATGGAACTTGAATATTGCTGTCTGATTTTTTGATAATTATCCATGGCCTGTCTCCCTATCTGCCTGTATAGCAGGGGTACTTATTGCATAATAAAAATTTGCTTATCTAAAATAGTACCCAAAACAAGGGCAAAAATCAACCTGTTTTTGCTTATGATCTTAGTATTATGTAAAACCATATTTTCCTAATACTTCTATTTTGTACTTCCTTTCTTCTGCGCTCTGTAGTATGATTAGGGGGACAGATATTATTTTTTAAGGAGAAGAGAATCATCATGAAAATTGCACTGATCAATGAAAACAGCCAGGCAGGGAAAAATTCAATGATTTGCGAAAGCTTAAAGAAAATCGTAGAACCCATGGGCCATGAAGTTTTTAATTATGGTATGTACACCGCTGAGGATGAGACACAGCTGACCTACGTTATGTGCGGCCTGCTGTCCGCGATCCTGTTAAACTCCAAGGCTGCTGATTATGTAGTTACCGGCTGCGGTACAGGAGAAGGCGCCATGTTAGCCTGCAACTCCTTCCCCGGCGTACTCTGCGGCCACATCGTGGATGTAGAAGATGCTTATATGTTCGCTCAGATCAACGACGGAAACGCAATCGCAATGCCGTTTGCCAAGGGCTTTGGCTGGGGCGCTGAACTGCACCTGCAGTATGTGTTTGAGAAACTTTTCGGCTGCGAAAGCGGCGGCGGCTACCCCAAGGAGCGCGTCATCCCAGAGCAGCGCAATAAGAAAATCTTAGATGAGGTTAAGAAGATTACTCATACCGACATCATGACCATCTTAAAGAACATCGATCAGGATTTCTTAAAGACTGCCATCAGCGGCGAGAAGTTCCAGGAATACTTCTTCGCAAACTGCCAGGTAGCTGAGATTGCCGAGTATTTGAGGGGTGTGCTGAACGCTTAATCGGCTCTGCACAATAAAATACGGCAAATAAAAAGAGGCGTCCGGCAGATTCCGAAGAAAACCCTTCGGCCATCTGCTTATCGCCTCTTTTTTATAATCCATCCTAATTAGCGGAATCGGTAATCGTAATCTCTACCCGGCGGTTTTTTGCCCGCCCTTCTTTTGTACTGTTGTCAGCAATCGGATGGTAATGGGAATTTCCCTCAATGGACATCTTATCCGGCATAAGGCCTGCTGCGGTCAGCTCATTCAATACCTTGACCGCACGGTCCACGGAAAGCTGCCATGAATCCCTCTCATTGGCCGCATCGCGATTTCCCAGATCGGCTGTATTTCCCGTGATCGTGATATGGTTCACTCCGCCATATACCTTCTGGATTGCAGAGCTTACCTTCTCCAGCGTCGGAAGGCTCTCCTGACTTAACTGCGAAGAGTTTCCCTCAAACAAAAGGGCATCCCTCAAACGAATCGAAATGGAATGCTCCGTCCGTTCAAGCTGCATATCGTTTTCAAGATTCTCCTCTCGGATATAGCCGTTCAGCTGATCATAAATGCTCTGCAGCGGATCCAGAGAAGCCAGATCCGTGGCCGTTCCGTTTCCTTCCCCGGTTCCCGTGCCTGTACCTGTGCCCGCGCCCGCCTCACTGGCAGACCCGTTAAAAGCATTTGAAAGAGCCTGAGACATAGCCTGCATTTTAGCCTGATTTTCCGTACTCATTCCATACATGATAATAAACAGGGCCAGCAGAAGCGTGATCATATCCGAATATGTAAGAAGCCAGCGTTCACTGTTTTCGTGTCCGCCTTCCTCCTCTTCACTGCGTCGTTTCCGTGCCATGATTTCACCTCCTAGTTTTCAATACCGGCCTTATAGTTCTTATGACCATCCGGAAATGCCTGATAATACATGGAAAGTTCATTTTCCATACTGCGGGCAACCTCTCCCTTGGAGATCATACAAACGCCGTCGATAATAATTTCTTTCTGGATAATACTCTTCTTTGTCAGCATCTTCATCTTGTTCGCAATCGGAAGATAAACGATATTGGAAAGGCTGACGCCATACAAAGTTGCAATAAACGCCGTACTGATCTTTTCCGCCAGCTCGGCAGAATCGCCGAAGCCTGCGGCAAGCACGACTACAAGGCTCATTACCGTACCGATAACGCCCATTGTGGGAGAATAGCCCCCGGCAGATTCAAATACGCTGGCCTCAACTGCCTTTTGTGTGGAAAATGCATGAAGCTCAGACTCCAGGACATACTGGATATCCTCTTCATTTTTACCATCCTGCAAAAGAACCAGCCCCTCTTTCAGAAGCAGCATATCTTCTCTTTGCAGTTCCGGATCCTGGACAATGGTATCCAGAGCAGTAATACCCTCTGTGCGGTATTTTGCCGCAATCTCAAGTATCTTATCGATCAGCTTTTTTGTGCTGGTAGAATTGGGCTGGCGAAACGTTTTTCCCAGATATTTAAATGACTGAAGAATATCCTTCAGGGAAAACGACGCAACCGTTGCGCCTATGGTGCCGCCTATTACGATGAGAGCCGGGCTGAAAAGCATAAGACTGACTAATTTTCCGCCTTCCAGCGTATAACCCGTCAAGAGAGCGGCAAGTCCTACGACTATTCCGATGATCAATGATGGTTCCATTCTGTTATCCTCCTGCTGATTTACATTCTTTTCTACGTTATTCAGGGCAGGCTGCTCTCCTGCGTCTGATATCCGCAAATTTTTATTCCTGATTATACATGGAACATATACAGATATCACAGCGCTTCACGTGTTAAAAAGTTGTGAAAATTGTCCAAAAAAACAGCCAATATATCCCCTAAAGCATATATCGGCTGTTTTTTATATTTTATTCAAATTTAGAGACTCTTAACCACCTCAGCCACATGAGCCGCAGTAAAACCAAATTTCTCGAACAGTTCATTTGCTGGGCCGGAAGCTCCAAAACCTTCCATGCAGACGGAAGCTCCGTCTAAACCTATATATCTGCCCCACCCAAAGTCAGACAGCGCCTCTACGGCAACTCTCTTTCTCACAGCCTTTGGAAGCACAGACTCTTTATATTCTGCCGTCTGCTCCTCAAATACATCCATACACGGCATGGAAACGACTCTTACATCCATTCCCTCTGCCAGAAGCAGTTTCCTTGCCTCTACCGCCAGGCTTACTTCTGATCCCGTTGCAATAATGATGGCATCCGGCGTCTCCTTGGAGGAATCTTCCAGAACATAAGCGCCCTTTAAAGCAGCCTTTCCAGTTCCTTCCAGCTGTGGAAGGTTCTGTCTGGTGAGCACCAGCGCGGTTGGCGTTTCCTTAGAAGTCACTGCTGCATACCAGGCAGCCGCCGTTTCCCTGGCATCCGCAGGGCGGAATACATGGAAATTTGGCATGGAACGCAGCATAGCCAGCTGCTCGATGGGCTCGTGGGTCGGTCCATCCTCGCCTACGCCGATACTGTCGTGGGTCAGAACGTAGGTCAAAGGCGCCTTCATCAGGGAGGACAATCTTGCCACAGGCTTCATGTAATCACTGAATACAAAGAAGGTAGCAACATAGGGAAGCACGCCGCCATGCAGCGCCAGGCCATTTCCGATTGCCGCCATAGCCTGCTCGCGGACGCCGAAGTGCAGGTTCTTTCCGGCGCGGTCCTCTCTGGAAAAATCCCCTTCTCCCTTTAAAGCTGTCTTATTGGAGGGAGCCAGGTCAGCGGAGCCGCCAAAGAGGTTTGGAACCGCCTTGTTGATGCGGTTTAACAGCTCTCCGGAAATATTTCTGGTAGCCTGAGGCTTGTCCTCAAATGTCCAGAACTCGTCCTGGTCATAAAGTTTCTCAGCCAGCGTCCTGTCGTGGTACTGATCCCAAAGTTCCTTCATCTCAGGATATTTTTCACAATACTGAGCAAAGCGTGCCTTCCACACCTCCTCAGGCGCCTTCAGACGCTCTTTGACCGTTTCCATGTGATCGTAAACATCCTGAGGAACGAAGAAGGGCTCTTTGCTCTCCCAGCCGATATTTTCTTTTAATGCAAGCACATTGTCCCCGCCCAGAGGCTCGCCGTGAGCGGAAGCCTTGCCCTGCTTTGCCGGGCAGCCATAGCCGATCTGTGTGCGAACGATGATCACAGATGGCCGCTCCGTATCTGCCTTAGCGGCCTCAAGGGCTGCGCCGATGGCGTCAAAATCATTGCCATCCTCTACCCTGAATACGCCGAAGCCGTATGCCTCCATGCGCTTTGCCACATCCTCCGTAAAAGCGATATCTGTGTCTCCCTCGATGGAGATCTTATTGGAATCGTAGATCACGATCAGTTTCCCAAGCCCAAGAGTACCTGCCAGAGAGAATGCTTCCGAGGAAAGTCCCTCCATCATACATCCGTCCCCGCCCAATACATAGGTATAGTGGTCAACAATCCGGCAGTCCTCCTTGTTAAATACAGCAGCCAGATGGGCCTCTGCCATGGCCATACCCACTGCCATGCCCATGCCCTGACCAAGAGGCCCTGTAGTGGCCTCTACCCCTACGGTATGACCGTACTCCGGGTGGCCCGGTGTCAGGGAACCGGTCTGGCGGAAGTTTTTGATATCTTCAATGGAGAGGTTTCCGTATCCAAAGAGATGGAACAGAGAGTATAACAGCATGGAGCCGTGACCTCCCGATAATACAAAACGGTCCCTGTCGGCCCACTGCGGGTCTGCCGGATTGTGTTTCATATGTTCTGCCCACAGTTCGTAGGCGATAGAGGCGCAGCCTAAAGGAAGTCCCGGATGGCCGGACTTTGCCTTTTCAATGGCGTCCGCAGAGAGTACGCGGATGGCATTGGCGGTTTTGGTCTTGATCATTTCCATGATCGTTCTCCTTTCTCGTGTGTCATGTATGGTGTTTTGCATTTCTATAAACCAGTATTACACTTAATCTTAACATTTCATTACCATTCCGTCTAGGCCCTGTTTGGAATTTTGTAATGCGAATTTTCTGAGTATATGAACGTATCTGTTCGACTTGTTATTCCATATAAATAAAAAACCGCTCCCGTTCCCAAAACAGGGATCCGGAAGCGGCTTTTGCCGTTCGGTTACAGTCTCTTTAACAGTTCTTCTCTCTGGGCCTCATAACCTGGCTTTCCAAGGAGCGCAAACATATTTTTCTTATAGCTTTCAACGCCCGGCTGGTTGAATGGATTGATACCCAGGATATAGCCGCTGACGCCGCAGGCAAACTCGAAGAAATAGAACAGCTCGCCTAAATAGAACTCATTCTGCTCCGGAATCTTTACCATAAGGTTCGGCACACTGCCGTCGGTGTGAGCCAGGATGGTTCCGTTCATGGCGCTCTTGTTTACAAAATCCACGCTCTTTCCTGCCAGGTAGTTCATACCGTCTGTATCCACATCTTCTTTATTCAGAAGGATCTCGGCCGGAGATTCCTCTACATTGATCACGGTCTCAAACATGATGCGGGCACCGTCCTGAATGAACTGGCCCATAGAATGAAGATCAGTGGTCAGATCAACGGCTGCGGGGAACAGACCCCGGTTGTCCTTACCCTCGCTTTCGCCGAAAAGCTGCTTCCACCACTCGGATACATAGTGGAGGCTTGGCTCATAGTTTGCTACGATCTCTACGGTCTTGCCCTTGCGCAACAGGATATTGCGGACTGCGGCATATAAAAGAGCGGAGTTGGATTCATAGGGAGTTTCCAGGGCCTTCTTCCGGCCGGAAGCAGCACCCTCCATCAGCCTGTCGATATCAGCGCCGCTGACTGCAATGGGAAGAAGGCCTACAGCGGTCAGTACGGAGAAGCGGCCGCCTACGTTATCCGGCACTACGAACTCCTCGTAGCCTTCCTCGTCTGCCAGATTCTTTAACGCGCCTCTTGCCTTATCTGTGGTTGCGTAGATACGCTTTGCTGCCTCTTCTTTTCCATATTTTTCAGTCAGCATTTCCTTAAACACACGGAATGCTATGGCCGGTTCTGTGGTTGTTCCCGACTTGGAAATGATATTGATGGAGAAATCCTTCCCTGCCAACACCTGCTTCAGATCTGCAATATACTTACTGCTGATGCTGTTTCCCACGAAATAGATCTCCGGGGTTTTGCGAACCTCCTTTGGAAGCACATTGTAAAAACTGTTGGTCAGAAATTCAATGGCCGCCCTGGCTCCCAGATAGGAACCTCCGATGCCGATCACTAACAGCACGTCGGAATCTCCCTGGATCTTTGCCGCTGCTTTTTTAATCCGTGCAAACTCATCCCTGTCATAATCAACGGGCAGGTCGATCCATCCCAGAAAATCGTTTCCTGCGCCTGATTTATTCACCAGCGTATCCTTCGCACTCATAACAGTGGTCTTAAAATTCTCCATCTCTTCCGCGGAAATAAACTCTGCTGCCCTGGAATAATCAAAAACTACTTCCTTTCCCATAACTCGCGCTCTCCTTTTCTTATGTCCACAGGCATATAAGGGCCTGTGGCTGATATTGCCGCGGTTTTGCCCGCTTATGGCCCGATTATACCATATTTTATTCTACAATTCCATTTTTTTATCATTTCAGGAAATAAATCCCTTTAACATCTCTCCCAGCATCCGCTTCTGATCGGGATTTAAGTCCTGAAGCCAGTTCTCACCCGATCGGTCCTCCCTGGCATCGCGGCTTACCTCCCTCAGGTTCTCTCTGCTGGCCGCTGTCTGCTCAGCGCTGCGCCTTGCATGGGCGCCGGATCTGCGGTCTCTCCCGATACTGCGCACCGGTGCCTGTTCCCTGCGCTCCTCCTCTGCGGGAAGAGCAGGCTGCTGGTCTGTAGTATTTTCACGCTCCAGCCGGGACCACATGGCGTTTTCCAGCTGATCCTGGAGACAGGTGAGAAGATGCTGACGTTTTTCCTCCAGATTTACACCGTAATCCGCAAACATAGTGACCATGCCTCCAAAGATCCCCATGACGCCGTACAGGACAATGTAGTAATTGTCACTTCTATACCAATAGGAAAGGAAAGCCGCCGCTCCTCCTGCCAGAAAGCACAGAAGAGTCAGCTGGCCGCCAAGGCTCTCAAGCCCCCGCAGGCTCATGCCCATGAAACGCAGGCTGTAAAGCTGGCGTTCCAGATAAACTCTGGTGTTGCTCATTCCCATATTGATTCTGTATGTATCCTCTGCATTCTGACGCAGAGTGCGCAGATATCGGTTTTTTGTAAGAGCCAGATTGGCGCTTTCCCGAATCAGCCGTTTATAGAAGCCTCCCGCTGCCAGCCTTACAAAAATACCTCCCAGGCAGATCGCCGCCAGCACGTATAAAGCTCTTCCTGTCTGTAAAAAACTCATCATAACCAATTCCCCTTTCTATTGCTTATCTATGCCGCCTGCGCCTGGGGACAAATGTTCCCGCGCGGCCATAGCGGCTCCTATGGCAGCCCTGGCGGCCGCCCCTGCAGGTCTGGATCATTTTTAAAAATGCTCCGAGCGGCTCCGGTAAGGTCTATTATAGTCAGGGGATCCGATTTGGGAAGTTGAGAACCCCTAGAATCGTTCGTCAAATTCCCCCACGAAACGATTCTCAAGGGAGGAAAAGGGCTTTATGGCCGTTAAAGTCCCGGGGTTACCCCATGCTGCGCACCATCTCCGCCATCAGACGGACGCTGTGGCAGATCGCCTGAGCCTCAAATACCGGATAGTCTACGCCCGCACTGTCATCCGCCTTATCTGAGATCGCACGCACGATCAGAAACGGAATCCTGTTAAAATAGCATACCTGAGCAATGGCGGCTCCTTCCATCTCTGTACACATACCGGAAAATGTCTCCCGAATCCACTTCTTTTTCTCCTTATCAGAAATAAACTGGTCCCCAGAAACCACACGGCCTGCAAAGACATTGATCTCAGGGTTTACCCGACGGCAGCACTCCTCTGCCAGACGCACCAGTTCTCCCTCTGCGGGGAAAGATAAGGTATCCACTCTGGGGATCTGCCCTGCCTCATATCCAAAGGCCCCTGCATCCATATCGTGCTGTAAGGCATCGGTAGAAAGCACTATATCCCCGATGTTGATTTCTGCATCCAGAGAACCGGCAATTCCGGTATTGATGATGCAGGACGGAGCATAGCGGTCAGCCAGAAGCTGGGCGCACATAGCCGCATTTACCTTCCCGATACCGGAGCGCACCACTACCGTATCTTTTCCCTCCAGTTTTCCCTTATAAAACTCCATGGACGCCCATCGTTCCACCTGTACCTCCGTCATTCTTTCCTTTAACATTGCCACTTCCTCATCCATGGCTCCAATAATCGCTATCATGTTCATTTCCTCCTTCATCTATCCTGTTCTGCGCACACACGCTTTCGTCCATTATACTGTGCCCTGCCCCTTTTTTTCAACCATCTTCTTGACAATCCATCTTCCTTGGGGCATAATCGAATTTACCATCAGCAGATCAGGGGCACACGCCCCGTCTGCCCGGTGAAAATACAATGTGCGCACGGATATATTCCCAACGTACAAATACACATATGGAGGTATCCAATGGCAACATATAAGACACATGGCGTATGTGCCAGAGCCATTTCCTTTGATGTAGAGAACAACAGGCTGGTTAATGTCCAGTTTGCAGGCGGCTGCTCCGGCAATACGCAGGGTGTGGCAAGACTGGTAGAGGGCATGGATGTGGATGAAGCAATCCAGCGTCTGGAGGGTATCCAGTGCGGCCCCCGTCCCACCTCATGTCCTGACCAGCTGGCCCAGGCATTAAAGGAGTATAAGGCGCAGCAGTAAAAACCCTACCCTTAGAGGGAACCGTGTGCTGTACCGATGGCAGGAGTGCCAAAGGTGCAGCATTTTTTGCTCTTAAGGAGCATACCGACCATAATCCAGGAGGATATATGCCTATGTCCAGGCTGCCTGAAACAGGCCAGACTCTGTGGGGTTTTACCGTCACAGAGCGCAATACCATCTCCATGCTGGGGGCGGAGACAGCGGAACTGTTCCATCCCTTCAGCGGAGCCAGACTTTTATATATACATAATGATGACCGAGAGCTGGGGTTTGATCTGATTTACAGAACACCCCAGCTGGATCCGCTGGATTCCAACCATATATTAGAGCATCTGATGCTCTGCTCCTGCCCCAAATATCCCAGCCGGGATGTTTTCTTTGACATGGACAGCAAAAGCTACTCCACCTTTATGAACGGGATTACGGACAATACCTGCACCTGCTACCCGGTCTGCTCCCTGAGCATGGAACAGCTGTTAAAGCTGATGGATGTATTTTTATGCTGCATGGAAGAACCGGATGCCATGAAGGATGACCGTTTTTTCCGCAGGGAAGGCCTGAGGTTTGAGCTGGAGGAGCCTGACGGGGAGCTTTCCATGCTGGGAACGGTGCTCAGCGAGGACTGGGGACATCTCACCGATATACAGGAAAATGCCGACAGCGCGGCAGCAGAAGCACTCTATCAGGGCCAGACGGCAGCTAATCTTTTAGGCCGGCTGCATTTTCATTATAAGGAAATGACCTTTGAAAAGATAAAAAAAGCCTATGAAAACCTGTATGACTACTCCAACTGCCTGATGATCCTTTATGGGGACGCCGATCTGGAAGCAGCGCTCCGTTTTCTGGACGAGAACCATCTGTCCCGTTTTAAGAGCCGCAGCCTTGATCTGCGCCCCTGGTTTCATGAACCGGTGGCTCCCGGCTTTAAAAAGATCCGGGCGGAAAGTCCGGCTTATGAGGGCAGTCCGGCCATCCACTCCTCCATTATTGACTACACGGCAGACCTTTCCGGTTTAAGCCATGAGGATGTGATCTATATGGGATTTCTTGCCGATATGATGAACCAGGATACCTCCCCGATCCAGCGCACGGCCCGTTCACTGGGGCTTAACAATGTGATTGAGGTCTATCTGGACACCGCGTCCCAGCAGCCGTCGCTTAAATTCCGCCTTCAAAACGGGGATGAGGGTCAGGAAGAGACATTTCTAAAGGCAGTACGCCAGGGGCTTATGGAAATCTCTCAAAGCGGAATCCCGGAGGCTTTATACCAGGCAGCCATTAAGGAAAACCGGCTGGCTGACCTTCTCATGGGCGAGACGCCGCATCTGGGCTTTCATCTGTCAGAGGATATCGGGCGGTTCTGGAGCCTGACCGGACGGACGGATTACTATTCTCTGTATGAACAGTCCTTTGAAACCTTCTCCGAGGACAGGGAGCAGGCGATCCTTAAGCGGCTGGCCGTCTGGGCGCTCCATCCGGCAGCCAGCGTACTGTCTGTAACCGTGCCTGTGCCGGGGCTGGCAGAACAGCTGGAAGCCGAGCGCGATACCTGGCTGAAAGAAAAAAAGGCGGGCATGACCCAGGAAGAGCTTTGCTGCCTTATCCAGGAAACCAGGGATTTTAAAGCATGGAGCGCAGCCGATGAGAGCTGCCTGGACTTTCTGATCCGGCCGGAAGAGCTGCCGGAGCCGGAAGAGGATCCTGAGGTTTTCAGTGAAGTCCGCCGGGGGATTCTCTGCTTTGGCTCCCCTTCTCCCCTTCATGGAATCGGCAGCTATCAGCTGTTTTTTGACCTTCAGCAGCTGGAGGCCGAGGACTGGAAGTATCTCACGCTGTATCAGATGCTGCTTACCGAGCTGGATACAGACCGCTTTACCGTAGAACAGCAGAAAAACATGGAACAGGAACTTCTCTATGACTGTACCTTTGATGAACTGTATCCCGGCAGAGAAGCAGGAGAAAACAGCCGCCCCATGATGAGTGTTGCCTGGTCGGGGCTGACCGGGGATTTTGAGACCGGACTTGATTTCCTGCTGGATCTGATGACCGGCGGAAACTACAGTGACCGTGAGACGATTCTGCAGGTGATCGATAAGTATATCCCAGACTATGATATGTCAAAAGGAGAAAACGGGCCTTCCCTGGCCTATAGTCTGGCAGAGCGGTGCATCCGGCAGGACAGCCGTTTCCGCTATCTGTTAAATCCGCCCGGAATCCATGGGTTTTTAAAAGAAATACAGAACCGGCTGACGCTGGAACAGGAACATCCTGAGGATACGAATGCAAGAAAAGCCGGGGAAGAAGTAACAAAGCGGCTGACCGGACTGACGCAAAGGCTGGTCAGCCGCAGAAAGCTGGTCTTTCTGGCATCGGCCGACAGCGAAGCCCTGGAGGATATTCTGGGATCCGCATCCCGTATATTAGAGTCTCTGAACGGCAAAACTGATATGAAAACGTTTCCCCATTCCCTTACACTTCCTGACTGGGATTTGACGCCCGCCCGCCGGACGGCGGCCTGTACCGACAGCCCTCTTCAGGAAATCCGTGTATTAGGTGATTTTAAAGATATGCCGGAGTTTAAGGGACGTTATCTGCCCTATCTGCTGGCAGCGGGAGATAAATATGTAAAGCCCGCTGTTCGTTATCAGGGCAGAGCCTATGACAGCGGTATTGATTTTCTCCTGCCAGGATCCTACTTTACTCTGTGGAGCACCGAGGATCCAGATATCCGCTCTACCCTTTCCGTCTTTCTGCAAACAGGAAAGGCCCTTAAGAATCTGTCCATTACTCCAGAGGATCTCCAGGGCTACATCTTAAGCGCCTACGCCCAGGCCCTTCTGCCTGTGGGCATCCTAAATAACCGGATGCGGGCCATGCGCCGCAGGCTCATGGGGATCTCTGCCAAATATATAAATGAAATGATACGGGATATCCGAAGAAGCTCTGTGAAGGATAAGGAAACGGCGGCTGCCCTCATAGACCGCCTTCTGGCGGCCGGTTCGGTTTCTGCGGTGGGAAACGAAAAAACCATACGGGAAAATGGAGAGCTGTTTGAGGAAATACTGACCCTGCGGGATACAAAGGGCGGTTCCTCTGCCCATACTTCCCCATAAATTGGTTTGAGCCGGCAAGGCTGTCCATACGCCAACCCCGCCGGCTTAGTAATCTATCGTGCAGCTGTCCCGCTGAGAGATCATAAAGGAAAACATATCTATGAGCGCCCTGACGCCTGTTTTCCACTGTGATCTCTCAGCGTCTTCTGCTGCTGTTCTCTATGTAAAAAGCTCTGACTGCTTGTTTATGGCACTAAGTATACAGGTCAATTGTGTCAAAAATTTGACCTCGCAGTTAACACTTTCTAAAATAGCTTAAGAAAATCTAACGAAATCTTTCCTCTTTCTTTGATAATTCTTTCGTTGACGCATAATATTATATGTCATATAATATTGTTGTAAATAACATACAAGCTTTAAAAAGCGTTTCATCTGCGGCCCCAAAAGCCCGGAGGGAATCTAACAAACACACGAAACGGAGGGATGCTTATGGTATTCAATACCGGCTCTGCCCTTCTGGACGCCATTGTGCTGGCAGCCGTTTCCAGAGAGGAAGAAGGAGCTTACGGCTATCGGATCACCCAGCAGGTCCGCGGGGCTATCGATATATCCGAATCCACCCTGTATCCGGTGCTGCGGCGGCTTCAGAAGGACGACTGCCTGGAGGTTTATGACAAGGCCATTGACGGCAGAAACCGGCGCTATTACCGGCTCACAGAACAGGGGCGGCTGCAGCTGCAGCTCTACCGCAGAGAATGGGTGGTCTACTCCCAGAAGATCTCCCGGATCATGAAGGAGGGAGAACATTGAACCGAGACACTTTTATGAAACAGCTTGCATATCTGCTCCAGGATATTGATGATGATGACCGGCAGGATGCCCTAGGATATTATCAGGATTATTTTGATGAGGCAGGATCAGAACATGAAACCGATATCATAAATGAACTGGGAAGCCCTGAGCGGGTGGCTTCTATTGTACGCACCAGCCTTCACAGCAACCCGGATGCGAACGGCGAATTTACCGATTCCGGCTACGAAAATGAACGTTATAAAGATCCGGGGCATGAACTGGCCCGGAGGATGGATTTGCCTGAAACACCGTTTCATAATAAAAGGAACTTTTATGGACGTTTCAGTTCCCGGCCCAACGAGGGTCAGAAAACTGAAGAGGACGCCCCTCAGGCGGATTCCTCCTATCGATCCCCGAAAAAGTATCCTCTTTTAAAGGCGATCCTGTGGATTATTCTGATCATCGTCGGCGCTCCGCTTCTTCTGGGGATCGGAGGCGGTATCGCAGGCGTACTTACGGGAATCGGAGGCGTGCTGATTATCCTGTTTATCGGTCTTGGACTTATGACCGCAGCAGCTTTCCTTTCCGCCGTCATCATGATTCCCACTGGTATAATATGGCTCTTTATCCATCCCCTGCAGGGAATTTTTACTGCGGGAGCGGGACTGACCGCACTGGGCGCAGGATTTCTTCTTCTCGCCCTCTGCCTGTTATTTTACGGCAGGCTGATCCCCCGTCTGGTCTGCAGCATCATTGAGTGGATCAGCAGCCTGCTTCATAAAGGAAGGTGCAAACGATGAATAGACTGATCCGTTTCTGCGCCATTGCCGGTCTCATTTTCCTTTTGAGCGGCCTGGCCATATCCTCAATCGCCTCCGCTGCCGGAGGAATTTCCTGGTCCCGCCTGCGCCCCCACCATATGGAATGGGTTCTGGACCGTCTGGATGACTGTATATAACCAATCATTTATGAAAACAATAGAATGAATGCAAAGGGTGTCTTTTTCACCGCGTCCCGTCAGACCGGGCCGGATCATGGACACCGCCATACAAAGGAGGCATTACCACTATGAAAAAACAATTATTCCGTTCCACCACCAATCGTATGCTCAGCGGCGTATGCGGAGGCATCGGCGAATATTTAGACATCGATCCCACTCTGATCCGTCTTGTCTGGGCTATCTTTACCTGCGTGACGGTAGGGGCAGGACTGGCGGCTTATATTATCGCAGCCATCATTATCCCGGCAGATAACAATATCCGCTGACAAACCGGCCTGTTTATGTATAAACAATGGGCGCAGCATACCCCATCATAAACAAGAGGCGGCTTCCGGCTGACAGATCAGACGGAAACCGCCTCTTTTATGTTATGCCGGATCCTCAGGAAGAACAGCTTTCACACTCCTCCACCTCCAATGATCTGGAACGGACATAGTAGATGGTCTTTACGCCCTGCTCCCAGGCCTGAAGGTAGAGGTTTAAGACCTGGCGGAAGGTATAGCTGTTGGTGATATAAAGATTCATGCTCTGCGCCTGGTCGATGTGCCGCTGGCGGACGCCGCAGGCTTTTACGCTCCAGGTCTGATCCAGCAGATGGGCATTTTTGTAATACCAGTAGGTTTCCGGCGTCAGCTCCGGGGCAACTCTTGGGAGCATGGCTCCCTTCTTTTCCTCCAGAAAGAACCGGTGCATAACCGGATCAATGCCTGCGGTGGTGCCTGAGAGGATGCTGGTAGAGCTGGTAGGTGCAATGGCCAGAAGATAGGCGTTGCGCATCCCTTTGGCCGCCAGGGCGGCCGTCTGCTCCCAGAGAGGGCCGCTGTAGCCGCGCTTGGCAAAGTACGCCCCTGTCTGCCAGTCGCTGCCCTCAAAGAGAGAATAGCTTCCCTTCTCTGCCGCCAGATCAGCGCTGGCCCTGATGGCTGCGCGGCTGATCCTCTCAAAGAGACGATCCACAAAGCTGATATGCTCCTTGCTTTCCCATCGGATCCGGCGTTTCGCCAGCATATGGTGATAGCCGGACACGCCTAGACCGATGCTGCGGTAGGTGCGGTTGGTACGCTCCGCATATGGCAGGGGGTAGAAATTTAAGCCGATCACATTATCCAGCGCCCGGACAGCGGTACAAACCGTATCCTCCAAAACCCCTTCTTCCTCCAGAGGGATATTTCCCAGAGAGAGGCTGGCAAGGTTGCAAACCACGAAATCGCCGGGACGCACCTTCGTTACCACCACCGGATCCCCGTTTTCTGTCTCTATGGTCTGGCTTACCGTTCCCATAGGAGACATATTCTGGGCGATCTCTGTACAGAGATTGGAGCAGTAGATTATTCCTTTATGGCTGTTTGGATTGGCCTTATTCACCGTATCGCGGTTAAAGGCAAACGGAGTTCCCGTCTCCACAGCGGACTTTAAGACCAGACGCACAATGTCCTTGACTGTGACTGTCCTGCGGCTTATGCGCGTGTCCTCCACACATTCCCGATAGCGCTTTTCCCACTCCTCGCCAAAGCTGTCCTCCAGGGCGTAGCCCTTTGCCTGGCGTATCTCATGGGGGCAGAACAGATGCCAGGGAGCATCCAGATCCTCCTTTGCCAGACGCCAGAACAGATCCGGATAGCAGACTGCCGGGAAAATGTCATGGGCTTTCATGCGGTCGTCCCCGTTGTTGGTGCGCAGCTGAAGAAACTCCGGCAGATCCTTGTGCCATGCGTCCAGATAGACCGCCGCCGCACCCTGGCGCATTCCCAGCTGGTCTACTGCCACGGCCGTGTCATTTACAAGGCGGATCCAGCGGATCACACCCCCCGCAGCTCCCTCAAAGCCCCGGATCCGGCTTCCCGCTGCCCGTACCTTTCCGAAATAAAGCCCCATGCCGCCTCCGAACTTGCTGACCTGGGCGAAATTATCAATGCTGCGGTAAATTCCTTCCAAGCTGTCGGGAACGGTATCGATAAAGCAGCTGGACAGCTGATGATACGGCTTTCTGGCATTGGAAAGAGTGGGCGTCGCCATGGTGACATACATCCTGCTGAGCATATCATAAAACTTCCGCACCCAGTAAAGCCGGTCCGTTTTTTCCTCCATGGCAAGGTGAAGGGCGATCCCCAGAAACATCTCCTGAGGCGTTTCCAGCGGTTTCAGGGAACGGCTGTGGATCACATACCGTTTTAAAAGAAGATCCAGACCGGAATAAGTAAAAAGATGATCCCGCTCCTGACGCAGAAAGCCCTCTGCCTCCTGTATCTCCTCTTTTGTATAATGCTCTAAGATGTAATCTCCATAGAGCTTTTCCTCTGTCAGATAACAGAGCTTACTGTAAAAATCCGTGATGCCAAGCTCCTTAAGCCGTCCCGCCAGTTCCCTCCGGAATGAAGACGCCAGCAGACGGGCCGCAATAAACTCCCATCCGGGCGCTTCCACGCTGGTAAGCTCTATGGCGGCCTTTACCAGAGCCGCCCACAATGCCGGTTCTTCCATCCCCGGTTTGGCAAAGCTTTTAAATTTATCTGCCAGAAGGTCCAGGGAATAGGCTGGCTCTGTAAAGTCTGAGACAATGCCAGACAGCGTCCTTTCCAATGTCTCCCGCAAACTTACATCTGCAGCATTTTTGGCGTTTTCGTCTCCATGTCCCGGACACTCCCCCTGACCTCCCTCGGCCATCATAATAAAAATCTGTAATATATATTCCATATTGTATCCTTTTCTTTTTACTTAAGCGGACACCTGCCGCCGCTCGCCGCTACAGTCTGCCTATGCTCTGTCCGGCCGCGGCTTACAGGTCATCCACCAGAGCCGTACTCTTGGCGTATGCAGTGCTGCGCGCCTCAAAAAAGTCGGTCTTTACCAGGTTTGCGTTGGAATACTGACTCACCCAGGCCATATTCTGGGGTTCTGTGTCGTATCCCTCATAAAGAGTTCCAAAGCCCAGGCCCATCCAGCGCAGATTGCCCAGATAGTAAATATAATCCCGTATCATCTGTACGGTCAGGCCGGGAATACGGTCTCCAATCACATATTCTCCCCAGAGGATCTCCTGGCGGACGCCCTCCATTAAAAGTTCTTTCATCATCTCCACATTTTCCGGTGCAAAAAGTTCGGGACATTCCTGTTTCAGTTCCCTTAAAATATTTCTGAACAGCCACAGATGTGTGTTTTCATCCCGGTTAATATACCGGATCTCCTGGGCTGATCCGGGCATCTTCCCATTGCGGCTTAAGTTGTAAAAGAACATGAAGCCGGAGTAGAAATACACGCCCTCCAGGATATAGTTAGCCATCAGGACCCTCAGAAAGTTAGCCGGGCTTTTATCCTCCTGGAAGGAATTGTAGCAGTCTCCGATAAAGGTGTTTCTCCTTAGAAGATGCTCGTCCGTTTTCCACTGGTATAAAATGGAATCCCGCTCCGTAGGGCTGCATATGGTGTCCAGCATATAGCTGTAGCTCTGGCTGTGTATGCACTCCTGAAAGGTCTGGATATTTAAGCAGAGATTGATCTCATTTGCCGTAATATACTCGCCAATATTGGGAAGGTTTGCCGTTTGAATAGAGTCCAGGAACACCAGAAAGCTTAAGATCTTATCATAGGCCGCCCGCTCGTCATGGCTTAATTCCGGGTAATCCTTCTTATCCTGTCCCAGACTGATCTCCTCCGGTATCCAGAAATTATTCATGGCCTGGCGATACCAGTCCTTAACCCAGGTATAGCGCACATTGTTAAAATCATTTAAGTTGGTCGTATTGCCTCCAATTACCCTCCGTTTTAAAAGGCCTGTATCGCCCTGGGGGTTAAAAAGGGGTTTTTTTGTAAGCTGATCCATTATCGTCCTTTCCATATACGTGTGTCATGATGGTATAATCATATCATGGGCTGTCAATATGCGGGAGGCTTTTTGCGCGAAAACACTGGTAATCTCCCTCAAAGTAGGATATAATGGGCTGAACAGTCTCAAATCAATTTTCAGAAAAGAAGGTGAACTCATGCACAAATATATGCGTACCATTGGATTCAGCCAGTATACGGCACGTCCCGACATGGATAAGCTTCTGCGAAAGCTTTCCAAAGATGCCTCACGTTCCGATATTTTAAAGGGAACCGGAAAAGATACGTTCTGTGAACTGCGGGCCGAGACAGCGCCTGGTATGGGCGTGGCTATTGCGGGCCGTTTAACTGAGCGCGGCACATTTAAGCAGGAATACTATTTCCCCTATGTGGAAAATACCCAGATTACATCACGGGCAGACTGCTCCATCCAGCGCCATACAGAACGGGAAACCTTTGCCGGGCTTCTCGATGAATACCGGGTGGGTATCTCCCTGATCTTTTATATGGAAAATTCCATGGAGTACCGTCTGCGCACGCAGGAGCGTCTGCCCCTTCTTCCAAAAGGCGCCGCTCTTTCCGGCCTGTCTGTTCAGGGCAAGATTCTTCTGCCCGTTCAGAAAACGCTCAAACAGACCGAGGACAGAAAAAAAGCGGCCAGCAAACGCAGCAGCCTCATCGAAGCCGCAAAGCGGGGTGATGAGGACGCCATCGAGACGCTGACCGTAGAAGATATCGACCTGTTTTCTTCCGTATCCCGGCGTGTGGCGCGGGAGGATATCTATTCCATTGTAGAAACCTGTTTTATGCCATCCGGCATTGAATGTGATCAGTATGCCATCATCGGAAATATCCTTTCCGTTGACCGCAGGACCAACCGCATTACCGGTGAGGAGATCCTGCTTCTTGGCCTGGAATGTAATGATCTTAATTTTATGATTGCCGTCAACTCCATGGATCTGATCGGCGAACCGGCAGTGGGACGCCGTTTTAAGGGACAAATCTGGATGCAGGGGAATGTAGCCTTCGACTGATGTCGGCGGGCTGCTCCTCTGTTTTTTATGCCTGATCTGAGGAAATATATGTTTCCGTGAACTCCTTTGCACAAATTGGTTTGCTGTAATAATATCCCTGGCCATAATCGCAGCCTGCCTGAAGGATAATCGCCTCGTCCTCCTTGGTTTCCACGCCCTCTGCCACAGTGATAATCTCCATTTTTCTGGCCAGCTGCGCGATCTGCTCCAGAACGATCTGACGGCGTTCCTTTCTGCTTCCGTGCATCTCCATTAAAAATCCCCGATCCAGCTTCAGCTCGTCTATGTCCAGACTGCTTAGGGTATTAAAAGAAGAATAGCCGCTTCCGAAATCATCCATGGATATTTTAAAACCTTTTTCCTTCAGTTCACTCAGCTTATCATTCAGCCCCTTTGCGTCCTCCAGAGCCATTCCTTCAAGGATTTCCAACGTAATCAAATGGGCCGGGACATGATACCTCTCTATGATCTCACAGAGCTTTTCCACATAACCGTCCTGATAAAATAAAAGCTTGGACTGATTCACAGAAACGGAAATCTCCGCGCCGTACTCATCCATCCAGAAACGGATCTGGCGGCATACCTGTTCCATCATATACATATCAAGCTCCGTACAGAAGCCGTTCTGCTCAAAAAGAGGGATAAAATCACCGGGAAATATCATATTTCCGTCTGCCTTGATCCAGCGCACCAGCGCCTCCGCCCCGCCCAGCTTTCCTGTATTCAGTTCTATCTTGGGCTGAAGGAACAGCTTAAATTCGCCGTCATTTAACGCCTGGTTCATATGGCTCTCGATATAGTTGATCAGTTCCTCCCTTTCATGAAGCTCTGCGTTATAAAACCAAATATCATCCTGCTGTCCCTGTCTGGCTTTATTTAAAGCAAACATTACATGGGTCATTACGTCTTCCCGGTTCATCCTTTCCCGCAGGATGTCGTTCCCTGTGACCACACCCATGTACAGCATGATCCGGTAATGGCGCTGACGATCCTGGAAAATAGTGCTGATCTGCCCGCTTATCTTCTCCAGACGCCGCCGTACCTCTTCCCTGTCAGCAGTTCTGAACAGGATATAAAATTTATCCGCCGTTTCTCTGCAGAAGAATTCATTCTCCTTTATGGCGTCATCCAGCGCACGCTTTACTTCGCAAAGCAGCCGGTTCGCCATCTCATTTCCGAATATTTCGTTGATAAATTTAAATTTGCGGATATTTAGAGCCACTACGCTAAACTCCCTGGTGCTCTGCAGCACCGGTTCCAGCATATCGGAAAAGCGCACCATATTGTACGCCCCTGTCACGGGATCATAATAGGCAAGTTTTAATAAATCCCTGCTGCTCTTTTTCAGCATACGATATCCCTGGAAGATACAGCAGTTAGCTATAATTACAATCATAATGAACAGCATCCGCGTGATCATCATGTTGTGATACATAGGCTCATTCATTCCGCGCCCGGTAACTGCAAACAGCAGATACCAGTCATTCAGGCCCAGTGGCTGCGCATATGCCTGGCAGTCCGTACCCTGATGGTCTAATTTGAGGAAAATGTTCTCCTGCTTTCCAGCCGCCTCGCGGAAAGCCGCCTTTTCCTCCTCGGACATAAGCTCCCCGTCCCCACAGTTTCCATCACGAAGCACAATATCTGCATCCGGCCCTATTATATAGACACTGCCCTGATCGCTGAACCGCCCCTTATCCTTTAGGATATCCAGCAATACCGATACGCTGTCGCAGGCTGTCAGCGCTCCAACCACCTGGTCATCCTTCCATACCGGCACCGCATAGGCGATAAACTCCTTTTTCTCCGGGCCGTCACGATAGACCCCTGAAACTGCCGTTTCACCCTGCCAGGCCTTTTTTATCAGCTGGTACACAGCCGGGGCGGTCTGATCGGCCTTCAGATCCTGTTCTATGGGGCCGTTGATCGTCACGCGTATTCCGCTCCCATCCTTTTCAAAATAGCCCATTCGAATAAAGCTGTTCTGATTGTTCGACTCATACAGGCTCTTAGCAAATTTATCCGCATCCATGGAGTTGCTGAACTCCATAAAACTGGACAAAGTCGCCAGCGTCTGGATATCTGCATCGATCTTTCTTTCTATATTCGCTTTGTACTGAACCGTCTCAGCTGCCATCTGCTCATTAAGGGATCCTTTAAACATATTATCCAAAAGCGCTGCGGCAATACCGCCGCCCACCGTTAGGGCAATACTGATCAAAACGCAGAAAAGGGTAAGCCGTCTCAGCCGCCTTTGCATCCATTTTTCATCCATTTCTATACCCGATCCTTTCGTCTCCCCCTGATTTATTTTAAAATAATAACATTTTCATGACTGTTAATCAACATAAAATGCCATTTGTTACCGATTTATCCCATTACTTTCATTTTTTAATTCACAGACCAAATTTTTAAGGCTTATTTTAGGTTTCTGCGTTATAATATTTTATATTGTCGGCGGACAAAGGGACACAGCCCCGCCGATGAGAAGCCGAATCTTAGTATAAATAAGGAGTTGGGATCATGAGACTTTTGCTTGCGGAGGACGAAAGGCCGCTGTCTAAGGCCATTACCGCAATTCTGGAACGAAACCATTATACCGTCGATACAGCCTTTGACGGCCAGGAGGCCCTGGAATATCTGGAATCCGGAATCTACGACGGCATCATACTGGATATTATGATGCCGAAAATGAACGGTTTTGAAGTGCTTGCAGCATTAAGGCGCAAAGGCAATCTGACGCCGGTGCTGATGCTCACAGCAAAAAGTGAGATCGACGACAAGGTGACTGGCCTGGATATGGGGGCAAATGACTATCTCACCAAGCCCTTTGACGCCAGAGAACTTACAGCCCGGATCCGGGCCATGACACGGACACAGACTGACCATGGCTCCTCCAGGCTTTCTTTTGGAAATATTACCCTGGACCGGGCCACCTTTGAGCTTAGTTCTCCCACCGGCAGCATCTGTCTGGCCAACAAAGAGTTTCAAATGCTGGAACTTATGATGTGCAATCCCAGGCAGCGGATCTCCGCTGACCGTTTTATGGAACGGATATGGGGCTATGACAGCGAGGCCGACGTCAGCGTAGTATGGGTCTATATCTCCTATCTGCGTAAAAAACTGGCATCTCTTCAGGCCAACATCCAGATCCGGGCCGCCAGAAACGCCGGCTATTCACTGGAGGAACAGATATGATCCGAAAGCTGAGAAATAAACTGATCCTGGTATCCATGATCTCACTTTTTACTGTACTCTTTCTTATTATAAGCCTCAGCATGGCGGTCAGCTACCGCCATCTCACCATGGAGGCAGACCGGACTCTGGCCGTGCTTGCAGGCAACGGAGGGGTGTTCCCCCTGGAGTCCGGTCCTTTTAAGAGCGCGCCGGAGCTTCCCTTTGAATCCCGTTTTTTTTCTGTACGTCTGACAAATACAGGGGAGCTCATCACCGCAAATATGGAACGGATCGCCGCAGTCAAGCAGGACAAGGCATTGGATTATGCCAGAGAGATCATCGCTTCCGGCCGGACTTGCGGCTTTAAGGATGTATACCGGTATGCAGTTCAGAACACGTCCAACGGATCCATGGTACTTTTTCTGGACTGCCGCAGAAGCCTGGAAAGCTTTTACAGCTTTTCCCTGACCTGCGTTCTTATCTCCCTTCTGGGCATGGCAGCTGTATTGGTGCTGATCCTTCTGTTTTCCCGACGAATCGTAAAACCCATAGCGGAAAGCTACGAAAAACAGCGCCGTTTCATCACCGATGCCGGACACGAGATCAAAACGCCCTTAGCCATCATAAATGCCAATACGGATATTCTGGAAATGGATCTGGGCGAAAATGAGTGGCTGACAGAAATCAAAAACCAGACCCGGCGTCTGACTGTGCTGACCAATGACCTCATCAGCCTTTCCCGTATGGAGGAGGCCGGAGGAAATCTTCAGATGGAGGTTTTTTCTTTTTCTGAAATGACCCAGGAGGCCGCTCAGTCCTTTCAGGCCATGGCCGCAAGCCGGCAGCAGACCTTTTCCATGGACATTGCCTCCGATCTCTTTGTCCGGGGAGACCGCAAGGACCTTGGAAGGCTGCTGTCCATTCTCCTTGACAACGCTGTAAAATACTGTCCGCCCCAGGGATACATCCATCTTACTTTAAAACAGACGGGAAAATACCTCTGTCTAAAGCTTACCAATACAGCCCAGTCCATCCATCCGTCAGACCTACCCCATCTCTTTGACCGTTTCTATCGCACGGACACCTCCCGTAATTCAGAAACGGGCGGATACGGGATCGGGCTTTCTATTGCAAATGCGGTGGCAGGCGCTCATAAAGGCAGGATATCTGCAGCGACAGAGGATGGGACGTCTCTCACCATCACCGTTCTGCTGCCGGCGGCGCAGCATCCGTAGATAAGCGGATACACGCTCCCGTCCGCGGATAGCAGCAGTGATTCCGCACAAAAAGATATGGTTTCCCCATCGAAAGGATGGTGAATATTTCATTGACAGAAGAAGAATTTTACGGAAATAACTTTCCCCGTCTGCAGCTGGCCCAGACCCAGCTGACGGGGCTTTTTTCAGAATATACACATTTGTACCGGGACGAGGGCAGCCCCTATACGGTTCAAAGCATCACCTCACGGATCAAAGCGCCGGAAAGCATGGCCCGAAAATTAAAGCGGCGGGGACTGGAAGCCGACGGCTCCCTGGCTCTTACAAGAGTTCATGATGCCCTGGGTTTTCGGGCAGTCTGTTCCTTTACAAGCGGCGTGTATCATATGGCCCAGTGGATCAGGCAGCGTCCGGAACTGGAGGTGCTTTTAGAAAAGGACTATATTTCCCGTCCCAAGGAGAATGGTTACCGCAGCCTTCACATGATCCTGAGGATCCAGGAGGGCGAGGCCGCAGGCCTCACAGCAGAGCTCCAGCTGCGTACCATCGCCCAGGATTTCTGGGCCAGTCTGGAGCATCAGATTAAATATAAACAGGAAGTACCCAAAGAAGAATTGATCCGAAAAGAACTGAAACGATGCGCTGATGAAATCGCATCCATTGACCTGACCATGCAGACCATTCAGGAACTTTTAATTTCCTCATCACTTTTAAAGTAGATTTAAGGTAAAGTGTTTATACTGGGACACAGCTTCAAAAGCAGCTATTCGGCCATATGGATGAATAGTTACCTTCAAAATATATCAGAAAGAGAGAATGAAATATGAGAAAACGAGCCTTACTGTATGCCAACCTGCTGGCCCTGTCTGCAGCCGGAGGTCTGATGCTGTCCGCCTGCGGCAGTCATACCGCCCAGTCCCAGGAAACAACCGCCGTCAACGCTGCCGAAGCCGCCAGCCAAAGTGACACCTCTGAAAATGTCCGCTATGAAAACACAGAAAATGGCGGCCACGCTCTTCATGCAGATGGAGAATCGGCTTCCTATAACAACATTTCCGTAGTAAAAAGCGGTGATTCTGAAGGGGATGAGCCGGACTTCTACGGTGAAAATGCCGCCGTTCTGGCCGAAAACGGAGCCAAGCTTACCATAAGCAACGCAGATATTACCACAGACGGAAAACACGCCAACGGTGTATTCAGTTATGGAGAGGGCACAAGCGTGGATATCTCGGATTCCACCATCCACACAAAGGGCGACGGCTCCGGGGGACTTATGACCACCGGCGGCGCTTCCATGAACGCTGAAAACCTGAACGTAACCACAGAAGGCAACTCCTCCGCTCCCATCCGTTCCGACCGCGGCGGCGGAACCGTCACTGTAACCGGCGGACATTATGAAAGTAACGGAGTTGGTTCCCCAGCCATCTACTCCACTGCCGATATCACCGCAAAAGATGCCGAGCTGGTGTCCAATGCCTCCCAGGGCGTTGTAGTAGAAGGCAAAAACAGCGTTACCCTGGAAAATACCAATGTCACTGCCAATCATACCAAATTAAACGGCAGCAACTCCGATGTATATCAGGCTGTCATGCTGTATCAGTCTATGTCCGGCGACGCGGACGAGGGCACCGCAAGTTTCCACATGACCGGAGGTTCTCTTACCTCAAAAAACGGCGGAATGTTCTTCGTCAACAATACCACCGCTGAGATCTCCCTTGAAAATGTGGCTCTCACCTGCGCTACAGACGATCTGCTTCGTATTGCCAAGGCCGGCTGGGGCCAGGAAGGCTCCAACGGGGGAAATGTGACCTTTACTGCAGCCAATCAGAAGCTTGAGGGTCAGACTACCGTAGACGATATTTCCACTTTAAATATGTATCTGAAGGACGGTTCTTCCTACACCGGCGCTGTCAATACAGACGGTGCAGCCGGCAGCGTTTATGTAGAGCTTTCCGGGGATTCTACCTGGACCTTAACCGGAGATTCATATATTACCTCACTGACCTGCGGCACAGATAATGTAAAATTAAACGGACATACGCTTTATGTAAATGGAACTCCCTATACAGAAGGAACTGCCTCTGAGGGAACCGCTGTAGCGGCCTACGCTGGCAGCGGAAACACTGAGGCCGGAACCGGCGAAAACGCAGACCGCCCTGACGGGGCTTTGACAGACAAAACAGCCCCAGGAGAAAAAGCCCCAGGCGCAGCAGGCCAAAAGCCAAATGGCGGGGCACCTGAAAAAGGCAAAGGCGGCGACGGACAGACTCCTCCTCAGAAACCTGCGGATGGCCAGCAGCCACCGGAAAAACCGGCAGACGGCCAGCAGACGGAAAAACCGGCAGATGGTCAGCAGCAGCCGGAAAAACCAGAAAGCAGCCAGTAACCATCCCGGAAACCGGCCGACCGATTTGTTCTGATTATTCGTTTCCTAAAAAGGGCCTGTGGATTCTGCCTTTGCAGACACAGGGCCCTTTCTCTCAAACACATACTCCCTGTCTGATGACAGATCCTCCCTGAATCCATATCCCAGCCGGTCAAACCGGCGGATCCCGGCAGGATCCTCCAATCGTTTTTCCGCCATAAAGCGCACCATTTCCCCTCTGGCCATCTTGGCATAGGTGCCTTTGGTTACCATTTTGCCGCCGGATCTCTCACAAAAGGTAATGGTAATATATCTGTCCTGCTTTGTAAGATATTTCTCAATACATTTTGAATATTCCCTGGACGCCAGATTGATGATGATTCCGCTTTCATCTCTCACCTGCCCGTATAAGCATTTTCCCCAAAAAGCATACAGATCCTTATGTCCGCCCACCGCAGCCTTTGCCTGCATCTCCAGGCGGTACGGCGACACGCCATCCATGGGTTTTAACACTCCGTAAAAAGCAGAAAGAATACGCAGATGCTCCTGGATATAGTCAATCTGATCCTTTTCAAATACCGCCGGGGCCATATACTGATAGGCAATCCCCTCATAGGAAAGAACAGCCGGCGTCAGTCTTTTGTTCAGATCCATGGTTTCCAGACGCACAAAATTCTGCTCTGCGATCTTATCATTGCAGCCCCAGAGTTTCTTTAATTCCTCATGGGATTTGGATCTTAGCCAGGACAGAAGCTCCTCTGTCCGGCCAAGAAACGCCGGCAGCCCCAAAGGCGCCAGGCTTTCCAAATCCTCCTTCATCTTTTTAGCGGGCGATAAAATGATCTTCATCCTATCCCTCCTGTGTCTATTCTGTCAACAGCTATTTTCCCATAAAGAAGGCTGCGGGGCCAGTAACAAGTACCGGGAAGAAAATCAGCAGCAGCAATATCACACACTCTACGGCAAAGAACGGAATCACTGCCTTTATGATTCGCTCCATATTTATCTTTCCAGCGCTGCAGGCCACATTAAGAACCGTTCCTACCGGCGGCGTCAAAAGTCCGATTACATTGTTAAGAATAAATACCAGGCCGAAGTATACCGGATCGATTCCGGCCGCCTTAATGGCCGGCAGCAGAACCGGTGTCAGGATCATAATTGTCGGTGTTACATCCATGGCCGTTCCAACCAGAATTACAATGATGTTAATAACGATCATCAGCAGGACCGGATGATTGATAAACGGAGCAAGAATACCGGTAACAATCGCCGGAATATTTCCCACTGTCATCAGCCAGGAAGAAACCATGGCCCCAGCCGCTAAGAACATGATAACTGAAGAAGATTTTGCAGCAGATACCAGGCAGTCCATGAGCATGGTAATTTTTAATTCACGATACACAAACAGTCCAATTACCAGGGCATAAACTGCGGTAATCACGCCTGCCTCGGTTGGAGTAAACATACCGCTTCTCAGACCTATGAGAACGAATACAGGCAGCAGCAAAGCCCAGAATCCGTCAAACAGGGCCCTTGCAATCTCCCGTTTGCTCTGACGGGGCTGAGTAGGAAGATTATCCTTCTTTGCAATCACAAACCATACCGCGCAAAGTGCTATGGTCAGATAGACTGCAGGAGCAATACCTGCCATAAACAAACTTGTTACAGATACGCCGGCCTGTACGCCGAACACGATCATGGGAACCGAGGGAGGCATAATGGGGGAAAGGATATTCCCCGCGGCAATCAGGCCCGCACTCTTATCACGGCTGTAGCCCGCACGCACCATCATGGGAATTAAGATTGCTCCCAAAGCTGCGGTGGAAGCCACAGCGGAGCCAACCATGCTTGCAAATAAAAGGATCGCGAGAATAGATACATAGCCAAGACCGCCGCGGACATGGCCTACACAGGCATTGGCAGCGTTTACAATTCGCTTTGTAATACCGCCCCGATTCATAAACTCGCCTGCCAGAACAAAAAACGGAACTGCCATCATTGCAAAGGAATCCGCTCCCGCAAACAGATTATAGGATAAAATCTGCGTATTGAATCCATTCATATAGAACATCATGCAAACGCCGCTGAACAGAAGCGAAAAGCATATGGGCATTCCAATTACCATGGAGCCGCACAGTGATACCAGAAATACAATCATTGTCATATCAGTTTCCTCCCTTTTCGTTAAGGCGTTTCATGTATTCTTCATCAGACAGATCCTCGGCGTTTTCCATGGCCTCTGCCGCAATATCGTCATCCTCGGAGTTCTGCATTACCACGATCTCGGAAATCCTGTCAGGATTCTTCAACGCATGGATAATGTTTCCCACTGCCAGAATCGCAATGGAAACACCCGTCAGCACACCGGAAAAGTACAAAACAGAGTATGGAATCCGCAGCGCTGCCGTTGTGGCGCGTGTATTCTGCATTACCATCCCCCATGCGCCGTAGGCCAGCATACACATCATAACCGCAATCAGAGTCTGTGAAATAATATAAAGCAGCATCTGCATACCGGGCTTTACTCTTGACATCAGCAGATCTACACCCAGATGGGCATTGGCCCGCATAGCGCTGATGGCTCCTATGTAGGTTACATACACAAACAGGTATCTTGCCAGTTCCTCCGACCAGGTAAGGCCCGATGAGAAGAAGGTTCTAAGCACAACATTCAGAAATACGAACAATACCATCAGGCCGGTAAGAATTCCTGTAAAATAATCAATTGCCACAAATAACTTATCGATTGCCTTATTCATACGTCTGCCCCCTATTCAATCTCATCAATCATCTTTCTTACATCTGCCGCCCAATCATACTGACTGTCAAGATAGTCATAGACCGGCTGGATCATCTCAATCATGCGCTCCCGGTCCTCCTCTGTCAGTTCCGTCACTGTCAGGCCATTATCTATCATAAACTGCTTATCGCTCTCCAGCTGCTCAATATAAAGATCCCAGGCATAATCTGAAGCCTCTGATGCCGCCTGACGAAAGGCTTCCTTATCCTCATCAGGAACCTCGTCCCAGAACTTATCCCCCGCAAAAAGCTCAAGAGAAGCGACAATATGATTGGTATTATAAACATAGTCCTGAACCTCATACCATCCTTCCGTTCTGACGGTAGAAAGCGGATTGTCCTGTCCATCGGCAACCCCCTGCTCCAGGGCGGTAAATACCTCACCCATATCCATGATAACGACATTTGCCCCCAGACTCTCAGCCAGCTTCACATGAATGGGATTGTTGGGCATTCTCAGCTTCTGTCCCTTAAAATCCTCAAGGCTTTCCAGTTTTTTATTAGAGGAAAAAGCCCTGGCTCCATTGGGACACCAGGCAAGGAGCTCCAGAGGCTCTCTGGATTCAATATCCTCTGAAATATATTCCCCCAGCTCCCCCTGGTAAGCTTTGCGCGCGTGATTTACATCTCTGAATACAAAAGGAAAGTCAGAAATAGACATCTTGGGGTTTTCCGACCACATAGGCGTACCTACAACGCACATTTCGATAATCCCGCTTCTGGTATAGTCATACGTTACCTTCTCACCGCCCAGCACTCCGGAATCATAGATCTCAATGTTGTAGCGTCCGTCCGTAAGTTCCTCCAGTCTTGGTTTAAATACTTCCCGCATCGCGCGAGTAGTGGGCGTCTGGCTGGAAACACAGATCGACACCTTCACCAGCTTGCCCTTGCCCATTTCACCATCCTGAGCGGAACATCCGGTAACTGCCACAGCTGCTGAAACGGCAGCTACAAGCCCCATTCCCAGCTTCACAACCCCTGCAAGTCGTCTCATACCTTAATTACCTCCTGTTTCGTTATCGTGTAAACAATTATTCAATCAGGCCCCATGAATCAGCAAAATTATAAAATTTATAAGACAAATATTAAAATTTTATAATTTTGCTCTTTATGCTTGTATGGTAGCATACAGCTATGTTTTTTTCAATCTGCAATGTAGACAATGTTTTTTGTGCATTTTGTATATTTTATTTTTATTATTTTACACATATTTACGCTTATTTAAATCAATTAACACCATACCTGGTATGCAAGAACAGTATTTTAAACTATTTATGCAGAGATATTTGCATATAACAAAGGCAGGTTGACATTGTTGTCCAAAAACCATCGTGAGAGTTCCCCATACCATGTGCCACACAGCCCAACCGGTATGCTGCTGTGCTGAAACCGGGAGTATTTTCCCCCAGAGCGGCGGCTATATGTTACGGCAGATTATAATAATGATGGGAAAAACATTTCATCCATATGTTTTGGAAAACTGAACCTTTTACGCTTTTATTGCGGTATTGTAAACTATTCCGTTTTTATGATCCATACTTGTATACTAATATCGGATTATACTGTTTTTTATGTTCAAACTTATATACCAGCATCTCTTTTACGATTGCAAACCATCAGAAAAACAGGTGGGATTGATACTTGATTTTTCTCCGGAAATCATGTATGATATAGAACAGGCTGTAAAGCATATACCGCAGCCTGTCTTATACCTGCAGGTCTGAGCCTTGGGTATTTTTATCGTTGTTTCTGTAGCTCAGCAGGATAGAGCGTCCGCCTCCTAAGGTTGTGCTCTACCAGCTGCCTTACGGGGAAAAGTGATCGTTGCCAGTCTCAATTTAATATAAGTCTCTGTAGCTCAGCAGGATAGAGCGTTCGCCTCCTAAGCGAAAGGCCGTGGGTTCGAATCCCGCCAGGGACGCCAGCAAACACGC